>Ga0316207_10000135_pt1 | contig 152089 bp, 143 predicted proteins | sample 6weekpyrite_MG_FD_204943 | JGI IMG/M metagenome (GOLD analysis project Ga0316207, IMG submission 204943) | Microbial mat bacterial communities from mineral coupon in-situ incubated in ocean water Damariscotta River, Maine, United States -... | ecosystem: Environmental > Aquatic > Marine >... | reverse complement strand
GATATGCGGGAATTAGTGGTAACACGCATGGGCTTAAAAAGGTTAAAAAACCAGCCGCTAAACTTACTAGGTATGGTGCGCTGTCAAACAGCGGTATGAGCATTTCTTTTAGATTCTCTTCCATTAAATGTATCCCTATATATTTTTATAATACTTCACCACGAAAGGGTGGAGTATTATATCTTAAGAATTAAAAGAAGTAGTTAACTTCGAATCTAGCTTCACTATAAGAGTTGTAATCCTTAGTAGCCGTAGGTGATGCATCAGCTGAGATTATAGCAGCACGAAATTTAAGCTCTAAGTTTTTGATAGAATCAAAAGTTTTAAATAAATCTAAATGAACAATATTACGATCAGTTTTACCGATAGAGCCAGCTAATAGTTTTGTCTCATCATAATTCATATCTGCATAATCTAATGCTGCTCTAAATCCTGATACTAAATTTGCTTTTCCAAAATCATAATATGCTTTAATCATCCATGAAGCAGTATCAGCTTCCCAGTTATATTGCGCCATTGAACGAGTATATCCACCTGTTGGAAATCCACGCCAAGGGGCAATAATATCTGCATCATCAGAAATTTTTGAATAGCCTAGAGTTACATTACCAGCACCTTTTGCAACTTTTAGGCGAACAGCAGTTAAACTACCATCAGCATCATTTGGATCTGTATAACCACCTTTTGAAGCTTTACCACTAAGCGCTGCACCACCAATAGCACCAGCCCCTTCATCTATCTGCTTCATATATCTAACACCTGGAATTACACTCCATCCATTAGCTAATTTAACTTTATAGTTTGCTTCTGCTATTATAGATGATACAAAATCATTTACATTCATGTAATCAAAGTTTAACTTTAAATTCTCAATAGATTTATTTTGTGCAGTTAATACAAGCATTCCAGGGTTTTTATCTGCGCCTGCTTTTGCTATATTTGCAGTTGATAGTCCAGAATGTTTTCCAGCATCATCATTTTCACTAAAACCATTTACTGCTATTACACTATGAAAATCACTATGATCGCGTAATTTTTGTCTTGTGAAGTATGCTGCTCTAAGAGTTGTTTTTGGTAAATCTTTATTCACGACACTAATACCTTCAAATGTATTTGGTATCATTTTTGTATCATTTGAACGTAAAAGTGTACTTTCAAAAATTTGGCGTCCAGCTTTAATATCTGTTTTACCAGCATTATACTCTAGGTAAGCAACTGCCAATGTATCAATAGATGACCCACTTCCATCTGCCCTAGAATATGTATCTTTTCCAGCTTTTCCAAAATCTTTTGCTCCATAAAGAGAATCAGTATTATCAGTTCCAATTGTGTGTGTAGTATATAGACCTACTGTAGCTCCAAATCCATTTAGGTTTGCAGTACTATACAATAGGCTTCCACCAATACCCCAAGCTTCGTTATCTTCTGTTTTTCCAGGGTTTTCATCATCCCAATCCCACATAAACATATTTGAGCGTAAGCGTCCAAAAAGTGTTCCCTCAGAAAACATATCTTGTATGTTATCTACACTCTTAGCTTTCACTTTATATACCATACTCATATTATTCTTCATATCACGTTTCTGTGTTTGAAGTGCATATGCTGATGTAGTCAACGAACAAAGTGCAATTGCTACTATACTTAATCCTACTTTTTTCATACCTTTTCTCCTGTTTTTTTTTATAACTTAATATAATAGTACTTAAATGTAAAAAAGATGTAAAGACTTTGGTTGTAATTTAATATCGTCAGACTTTAAAAAGTTGTAACTGTTGATTCAATTTCTGAGCATCTTTTTGTAATTTTACCGCCTTATCTCTAATTATATGTAATGAATCACTATTTTGTATTGAAATAGTATCTATTTCATTAATATTTATAATTATATTCTTAGTATTTTTAGCAAAATTTATAGATACATTTTCAGAATTTTTAGCAATTGAAGCAGCATCTTCTATATAATTCTTAGTATCAATTATCTTATCTTCAACTTTAGTTGTATTATTAGAGAGTTTATTGCTAATTTGAGTATTCATCTCAATTTGATTGCCAGTATTTGCGATACCTTGAACTATAATGTTAATAGTTGCATTTATTTCAGAGAGGCTAGACTGAGTGCGTTCTGCTAATTTTCTAACTTCATCTGCTACAACAGCAAAACCACGGCCATGTTCACCAGCACGTGCAGCTTCGATTGCTGCATTTAATGCTAAGAGATTTGTTTGATCTGCTATCTCTGAGATAATAGTTAAAACAGATTTTATGTTTTTTGTATCTTCACTTAGTTGTTTGAGTGTATCAGCTATTTCATTATTCTTTTCTACCACTTCATTGACATTTTTAACAAGTTCATTGAGGGTATTATTAGCAATGTCTAAAGTATGTACAGCGAAGTCTACTTTCTCAACAGTCTCTTTACTATTATTAACAGATTCTTCTAATAATATCTCTACATCATTTCCTAAATTAGCGGCTTTTTTAATAATATCACGTTCGTTTAACATTCGACTGTTTATATCGTTAATGTTATTTGTTATATTAGTTATATCTACTTCTGTCTCTTTCCCTGATACAATAACTTTAGAGACTAAAAGCTGAACTTTTTCAATAAATTTATTAATGAAAGATGAAGTACTACCTATTTCATCTTTACAACTTTCTCTAAGACGTTTGGTTAAATCACCCTCTCCCTCAGAAATGTCTTCAGCGAGATTTTTAAGTTCTTTTAGAGGTCTTGACAGCAGTGTTACTATCATGAAAACAACAATAGCCAAAATAACAAATATAGCTATAAATACTATAGTGATTAATGATATAAAAGCATTTTCTGTCTCATCAATAGCTTGATAGACTTCAGTAAGAGGTTTTCCTATTAAAAATATTCCTATCTCTTTTTTATTGAAATTTTTAATTTTTTTAAAGGTATAAAAATAATTTTTATCTGTCAAATATCCATTTTCTTGTAACTCAACTAAATCTAAATTTTTTACTCCATTAAAAAACTGTTTATCTATAATTTTTTTATCTAAATCTATATAAAACTTACCAATGCGTTCAGGCTTTTTTACTAGTGACGCTATTTTTAGATTTTCTTCATGCACTAAAACAAGCAAATCACGACTATCTTGTGGGTTGTTTTTCTTAAAAACAAGTGCGTTAAAGCGGAGTATAAAATCTATACTACCTAAAAAGTCATTTTCTTCACCATCTTCTTTAAGTATTAGTGGAGCGGTTGCTACCATCATTAATCCGCCATGTGTTATCTCATTACCAACAAAGACTTTATGTTCTGTTTTAACAAATTGTATACTTTTTCTATCACTAACATCAGCACCATATGCTTTTTTATCCCACGATTTAACATATGTGGCCCCCATTGAATCTACTACTTGAATCATTGGTTTTTTAAATGCACTGTTATATTCAAAACTTTCTCTAAGTCTAAAAATTTCGTTAAATATTGTATCTCTATCTTCATCATAAACCCCATTAACAATAGCTCCGTTATTAGAGATAGAAATTACAACATCTTTAAGAGTCTCAATTTTTGTATTTAATGATCGCTGCACCGACGCTTGGAGGTTAAGCATCTCTTGATTATATATTGTTTTACTAATATGTGAGATTTGATTTGATGTAACAATTGAGAGTACTAGAAATAGTGTAACAGCGATAGGTATTAAAACAACTATATACTTTTGAAGTATTGATAAATTTTTTAATCTCATTGCTAGTGATGCGATATTATTCATTATATAACTCCTACAATTTATTAGACTACTTCTAAATTTATTGTATGATAGTATTTAAATGTAAAATATATGTAAAAGTTTTATTTATATAACACTATAAAAGTTATTGTAGGTTGCCTCCTTAAAAAAGGAGGTTTGTAGTTATAAAGCCTTATTTTATATTAACGTTTTAGCCCTGGAATTGAGATTTCTCTACCTTTGGCCATATTTGTTACATATACTTCAAGTGCGACCATCTCTTTGGAACCAAGAGGTAAAATTGCTTGTAATGAATTATTCATACAACCTTGAAAGCGACGTTGAAGGGTTCTTAATGAAGATTTCGTCATACGATAAGCAGGCCATGTACCACCTGTATTTGATTCACCTAAATTTGGAAGTGGTTGAGTACGTAATATTGTACCTGTAACATCTTTTGAGTGACAACTAAGACATGCCAGTCCACGTCCGCCTCTTTTTACTTCATATGTCTCTTTACCAAAACGATATGCTTCTTTCATGTGAGAATTTGCATTAATATCAATGTTGATTTTTTCATCATTAGCAAGAGATTTAACATAACTACTCATGTTAAACATATCTTTACTTTTTAGTTTAAATGGTTTGTGTCCATTTTGTACCATTAGTGCTTGAAGTACCTGATCTATCCCTACAACACTATCAAGCTTTTTAATGTAACGTGGAAAACCAGCAAGATATTTAGGAAGAGCATCCTCTTTTATACCTAAAAATTTAGCAAGACCCTCTTCTCCTTTTGCGAATTCTTCAAGTAACTCATTACCAGATTCAATCATAATTTCTGCTGGATTATTCTCAAGCATCTCTGCATACATTGCGCGATCTGAATCACTCATTGCAAACTGCTCTCCAGCAAACATCATTGTACTTACCAATGCTATTGTTAATGCTATCTTTTTCACCGTCTTAACCTTTTTATTTATAATATACTAACGATATTGATGGAATAGCTACTACTAATCCAACTCCTATTGAGAACTATTTTTTACTAGAGAGTACATATGAAGCTATATCACAAATCTCACGTTCATTAAACATTTTTGATGTTAAATTTATTGTCATGTGAGTATTTGGATTATCAACTCTAGCATCAGCAATCTTTTGATAAACAAATTGATTGTCCCGTGCGCCAGTTTTTATAAAAAACTCTTGGTACGATGTTAGGTCAGGACCAACATTACCCCCACCAATTGCGCCCTCTATGTTATGACAAGCAACACAGTTTCCAAACTGTTTAGTTTTTCCATTTGCCAATTTCTTACTCAATCCAGTTGGTACTTTACCTTTGGCTTTTTTTCCATTTAGATTATGAAAAATAAACTTTCCTCTTGCGATAGCATCTTTATTTTTAGTTATACAATTAGAAGGCATTGTAAACTTTTTTATATCTGCTAAAAGATCTTTTTTGATGATTTTACTAGCATCTGGACTCTCAAAAGCAGTAGTTAAATCTGCTGCATTTACTAGGCTTAAACCTATCACTATTGTAAAAACGAACGCCTTTTTCATGTATCTCTCCTTTAAATATATGCAAGGTATAAATCAAGCATATTGAATATAAACTTTACTAGTTCTCAACCATAGAGAGCTAAAGCTACTTACTCAAAAAAAAGGGGATAAAAACTTAAGCTGAGTAAGCAGTTTTAGCCCTCCATGGTTAATCAACATAACGCTATATACATAAATAGAATCTATTTTGTATAATCAGGTATAAAAAACAGAACTTATGTTCTATTTTTTATTTATTTTTAAGGATTAACATGTACCCATCCATCTTTCATCCGCTCTACTAACTCTACTATACCTGCTGTTACTATCTCCGTTCCATCTATTAAATCAGACTCTTTTATATTTTTTGTTCGCATAGTATTTTCACAAGCTATAAACACAACATCATATTGCATTAATGTATCTACTCGCTCTGCTATTTTTCTATCATTCTTTAAAAGCATATTTATACCTTTTGAATATGCGACAATCTCCATTTCAACATTTTCAGGGCCATATGCTTTTAAAACATTATTTGCAGACCCTAAAACATGATGAATTATCTCATCATCTCCTGATGTGATTGAGAATACAATCTTTCGAGGATTGTCCATTGAAGGTTTTGGTATAGCATACTGGGTTTCGCTAAATAGTACACCTACTAACATAATTAAACTAATGAAAAATTTCATACTCTTTTTTACCTTTAACTATTTTATATGTGTAGTAAAATATCTATAAAATCTTCTTGATTCCATGTTCCTCTAATTGTCTTTAATCTTTTTAACGTAGATGAAAAAAAGTAAAATGTAGGTGTCATCTTAACCCTAATACCAAATGGCATTTCTGTATTTGTTACATTTATACGAACTGGTATATAATGTTCTTGTATTAACACCGCCATTTCAGAATCATCAAATACCTCTTCTTGCATTTTAATACAGTAGTGGCAACTACTTGACATAGCTTCTAACATTATTGGCTTACCAGTTTTTGCCGCTTCTTTTACACCATCATTCCACGATAACCATACTAAAGGAGTACCAGATAAATAAATTGGAAATAATAAACTTAAAACAAAAAAAACAATTACTCTTTTATTCATCTAAATACTCCATACTCAAAAAGCTATATTTTATTAGCAGCTCATTGATCCTTTTACTGGGCAACCACATTCATAGTCAAGTATATTTACATTACTTTTATTACTAACATCAACTATTCTTTTATTGCGTATATAATCACGAGTGACATCATATACGGCACGAGTTTTATTTTTTTGTAAATTCATACCCATATTTTGTAAATTACCTCCCCATGAAGAGACAGAGTAAATTTTCTCAGCTTCTATAGGTTTTCCACCAACTAGTAAATTAGTAATTCTTTTGCCACTTGGATTAGAGACAGTAATATCATAAGTTATACCTCCAAGACGGCTCATATCTCCACCTTGTTGATATAGAGGATTAGCATTAAATACATTATCAGCTATATCTTCTAAAAGCTGTTTAACTGTTTTACCATATAGTTCAAATGTATAAACGTTAGGGTATGTAATTCCACACATTTCATAAACATTTTCCATTAAAATATCATCACCAGCTAGTACGGTAGTTCCCCATCTATAGCCAGGTGTAAATGATATGTCACATTTCATCTCATTCATAACTGCATCGTTAATTAATTGGTCAAATGTTGAGAAGAAAGTATCTCTTTTATACAGTATGCCTTTTGTTTTACCTAAAACTTCGCCGAACTCTTCGTTAAATGGAGCATATAACTCATTAACCAATTTAACACCCTCAGGATCTGCTGGTATTATATTTGAGGCAACTGGTATTAGTTTATATTCATAATCTTTTACTTTATGATTTTTAATATCTATATCAAGACGTCCAATATATTTACCATGGCTTCCTGCAATTACAATTACAGTACCGTTAATTGTAATTGGTTTTGGAGAAGGATCATGTGTATGTCCACTTAATATAAAATCTATACCATGAACTTTGCGAGCCACCTCTTGATCTACACTAAAGCCATCATGTGAAAGGACTACAACACAATCAACTTTATGTTTTTTACGTAACTCATTAACATATTTTTGAAGACTCTCAAGACGTAGGCCAAAACTCCAGCCTTGTGTAAACTCTTTAGGGTTTGCAGTTGAGGTAAACGGAAATGATTGACCTATAATACCAATTCTAGCACCACCACGCTCTTCAATAGTATATGGTTCAAATATTAGCTCTTCATACTCATCATCAAATGGATCATCTCCGATAACATTTTGAGAAATAAATTTTGCATCAAGCATATCGATTAATTCACGTACTCGTTTTTTACCATATGTGAATTCCCAGTGGCCTACCATAACATCAACACCAAGATAGTTTTGAGCTTTTACAATCGCTTCACCATCAGTTTTAAGTGCTACGCCAGTTCCTTGCCATGTATCACCAGAATCAAGGAGAAGTGTATTTTTATCACCACGTTGACTTTTAATCTCATCGATTAATGTCTTCATATGAGCAATCCCACCCATCTTTCCAAATTTCTTTGCAAGTGCATCAAAGTCCATATAGGTATCAAAATAGGCATCTAATGAACTTGGTTCAAGCCCATAATGTTTAGAAAATGCTTCACCACATAAGAACCCTGGAGTACCAACTAAGTTTGGAGCTGAAATTAAAGTTGATGGTTCTCTCCAATATAAAGGTTTGATGTGTGCATGCATATCACACATATGTAGTAGTGTCACACTACCTGTATTTTTAAAGTTATACAAATCTTTTGCTGTAATATCAGCTGGATTAATGCTACTAACTGTTGTAGCACATCCATTGCTAACACTAACTAACCCTAATGCTGCAGCAATTTGCATAAAATCTCTTCTTGAAATATCCATTTTAATATATCCTAACGTTTAAAACTATAGCTTGCATATGACTTGTAGTCATATTTTTACTCATAATCTTAACTCTTTGGTTTGATTTTTTTACTTTTCTCATTTACTTCACCTTGGTTATCTGAATAGATGACTTTTAATTCGCCCCTACCAGGTACTTTGAAGTATATTGTAAAAACTGGGTTTGTTGAAAGAGATTCCCATGCTGTCATTGTAGTTATAGGCTTATCATTAAATAAGAATTTCACTTCATTAATGTAGTGTGCAGGAATAAGTTTTCCTGTTTTTTTATCTTTACGCGCTCCTGTTTCCATTGGATGCATAACCATAAAATTTACTTTTACTACATCACCAGTCTTGTACTTTTTAGGTTTAACTTTTATTAACGACTTTCTTTTTCCCATGATTTTTCCTTTAATATCTATTTTTTATTCAATTACTATGTTCAATAATTTAGAATTAACCACACCCACCAATTGTAACTTTTACATTTTGTGAGGCGCTCAAAAATTCACCTTTACTTGTTTCAACCAAAGCCATAACATCTTGAGATACTCCAAGTTTAACTCTAGTTGAAAAAAAAGCTTTACCATTTACTGGTGTTAACATTACATCAGCACAGCGTACATTTCCATTTTTTGTAGCAAATATGTGTATCGCTTTTACATAATCTGCTTCACTCATTGGACTATCAACTTCTATAGCAACAGGAACAACGGCACCGTTTTCTGCTATTTCTGGGGCTTTAAGATGTACTTTACTTGATTTAGTAATAGATTTTCCACCAGTAACTTCAGCTAATGCCCTATCAATACCCATCTTTGTTGAAGGAGCTGTTTTATCAGCTGCAATTGCAATTGATGGTACAACTACTGAAGTAGCTGCAATTAGCCCTAATCCTTTTATAAATGATCTTCTTTCCATTTTTTCCCCTCTTTATTTTAATTTGTACAAAAACAGACAACTTTGTATGTTATTTCTACAAGAATAAAACCATTAATGATATTAATGGTCAACTACTTTTTTGTTGTTATCTTAAATTAGATATCTCATTTTACATTTTGATTGTAAAAATAGTATAAAATTTTATATTAATATAAATTATAATATAAATTAGATTTAAGTATATATTGGATAAGTTTAAGAAATAATTTGGATTATGTTGAAATTAACTTCTCTGGGAATATATATGTGAATGTACTACCCTCATTTACTTTAGAGGTTACTTTAAGTCGTATATCGGCTTTATCTATAATAGCTTTTACAATATCTAGACCAATACCAAAACCACTCTCATTATTGTTCTCTCTATAATATCTCTCAAAGATACGATTATCATAATCTATTCCTATTCCATAATCTTTAAATATTAGTTGATATTCATTTCCAACGCGTTTAAATGTTACTTCAACATTATTATTTTCATGTGAATATTTAATGGCATTAGATAGACTATTGTCAATAATTCTTTGTAACTTTGTCTCATTAAATATTAAAAAAACATTCTCTTCTATATGAGAGCTTATTTGAATGTTTTTAATAGCTGCAACTTCATAAAAATATAAAATTGAGTCATTAATAACTTGGCTCGCATTAATTTTTTTATAGATTAGGCTTTTTTGATCATCTTTAATTAAATAGTCAACATCTTTATAGATATTAGATAGTGCTTTTGTAGCCGCTTTAATACGTTGTAGATATTTATTGTTTGGATTTTTACGATTATATAAATCTACATTAATATTTATAACATTCAATGTAGTATTAATATCGTGCATAGAATCTTTCATAAAATTATCTAATTGTTGATTAATCTTTTTAAAAGGAAGTGCAAAATAGTTCAGAAAGGATAAAGAGAGTACAAAAAGAAAAATAAGTATCGAGAGTAGCACAATACCTATTTTTTGATAAACTGTAGAGTATGATATTTTACTTGATAGAATTATGTAGGTAGCACCAAAGTAGCGACCCTCCTCTACTGGAACAATTAAGTATGAATTCTCTTTGTAAATATGATAACCAGATGAAAAGTCATCCATTTCAATCTCTATTAATGTAAAAATTGGATTGAAATTTAAATCATATAATCCTGATTGAACAGTTTCAAAACGAGGATATAAAAAAACCTCATTACTAGTTTTGTCAAAATTCTCCATAGCATCAATAATGAGTGTAGAACGCTGTTTTAGTTCAAACTCATTTTGCATTTCATAGATATTTTTTAGATATATAGTATAAATTAAAAGTGGAGCAAAAAGAATTGAAATTGCTAAAAAAGAGAAGAGTAATGCACTTCTAATTGCATACCGTTTTTCATTCAATGATATATCCTAGTCCACGGCGATTTTTAATTACTGAATTTGGCAATTTTTTACGTAAATTATTAATTTGAACACGGATATTGGCTGGGTCTACATATTTACCCCATATCTCATCTTCAAATGTTGAAAGTGATACTACTTGGTTTCGTCTTTTTAATAAAACAAGAAAAATATCTTGTTCCATCTTACTCAATAGAATCTCTTTTTTGTTATACGTTAATGTATTACTCTCTAGGTCGTAAATTAAACCCTCATCTAAGATTACTTTGTTGCTATTTTTATAATAGAAACTCTTACAAGCATATGTTAGGCGTAACTCTAATTCATTTAAATCAAATGGTTTGCGAATATAGTCACAACATCCAGAGTCATAACCCTTCTCCATATTATCAACATGAGTCATAGAGGTCATAAATATTGCTGGCATATTATTGTTCTCTTTTCGTAAAGTCTTCAATAGTTCAAATCCATTTAATCCAGGAACATTTACATCAAGTAGTGCTATATCATACCTATTATCATATGTTGCATCATATGCATCATTACCGTTACTAAATGTATCTACACTGTATCCAATCTCAATTAAAAACTCTTTAATACTTGTACATAAAGTATAGTCATCTTCTAAAAGTAAAATTCTCATTCTCATTTTATAACACCTGTAACTCTTTTTTTATTATTATTATAAATTAGTGGCTGGTTGTAACTGTTTAAATCTTGCCTATTAGAGTACTCCTCTTTTTTCATCACATCATAAAAATTTTTACGGTAAAAATGAATTAAGAATGAGTTTTCCTCCTCTTTTGTAGCAAAATTATTAAGATTCTTTTTTGGCATTACAAATAAAAACATACCAACATCACGGCCTATTGAGTTTTTCATCTGTATATAAAAGATATATCTATCTTTTTCAATAAAAATATGTTGATCTTTTAGTATTTTAAAATTAACTTTATTTAGTGCATCCAGACTCAATGAGTTATAACTTCTATTAGAAATTATGTAGTCACCAACTGTAGGATTGCTTTGCATTAAAACTGCAATGTCATAAAAGTCATAATTCATTAATATGTACATATCTATTCCAAAATTTTGAAAAAATGATGTTGTTGCTTTAAAGTTGTCTAGTACCTCTACAAATCCTAAAAGCTTATTGTTTTTATAAACTGGAACTGTTGCTATAATACTCAATCTACGAGCTACTTCAATTGAAACACGAGGTTTTTTACTATTCTTTAAATTTAGTAGATCTTTTCTATAGTCATTTAATGGCATTCCTGCATATATGTTATCCCAACTGCGTGCAAATAGGTGAAGATCAGCAGTGATTATTTGAGTACGTACTAGTTTATTAGTATATTTTTGGACATCTTTCATAATATTATTTAAAATATCAAAAGCAAGATCTTCATCATTCTTATCTAATGCTTCAATCATATCTCTATTTTTTGAAAGCACTATTGCAAAACTGAGAGCTTCTGATTTTTGTTTGTCAATTTGCCCTTTTAGAGCAATGTTTAATTGATCGCTTACATCAAAAATACTCTGCCATTTAACCTCATTTTGTAGACGCCATAGGAAAATTAAGAAGATAGAAATAATTGATAGAAATATAAAAGAGATAGTCTTTTTATTAAAATAATTCATAAATTCTACTTAACTTAAGGTTTCTGATATTTCTTACTTATATATCAAAGTTTGATTATTATAACAAAAACTTTCAATATAAAATTCTATAAACATAATTTTTTTGTATATATGAGTGACACATTTAAGAAAATGTAACTATTCTAATCAAAAGGCTATACTTTATTAAAATTAACTAATTGTAATAATTTAATATCTTTTTTTATGAATTAAAATAAGTACTATGAGAAATATAAAAAATGCTATAAAAACCTTTAAGTATATCTCTACAATATTAAATCTATATTTTTGATTATCTATAGTAAAGTCATAATATCCAATCATTTCACCAAGCTCTTCACCCTTAGATCCATGTATCACAGCAATTTTTGAAATTAGGTATTGGTTATCTTCCTCTTCAATAATTGTTCCATTATCAGTGTCACTATTTAGTACATGTTCTAGGAACTCTAATGTGAAAGAGTTGTTAAGTTGGTTAATAAAATATGTATCATCAATAGCAACAGGCGACATTTTACTCTCAGATCTTAATTTTATTACACTGTTTTTGTGTAGAAGGTATTGAAATTTTTCATTTGATGCAGACTCGTCTAATGACCTAGAAATTAAATTTGGATCAAAGCCAATCTCTAAAGCTCCAATGGCATTTTCATTGTATATTATTGGAACTACAATCCTAAATACACCTCCAAATGGACAACTTTGAAAGCCTGAAGTAGCTTCTGCTTTTGAGTTTACAAATTGAATTAATGGACGATTACTACTTAGTGTATTATCGAAACTCTCTTTATCTTGTACTGGTAAGAACATTGACCCATCTGAGGAGTAAAAATGCATTGTCCTAAGAGATGGCTCCTCAGCTTGCATATCCAAAAATACATTGTACATTATGTTATAAAGCTCATCTCGTTTTTTATGAGCTACTAATGAACTAATGTCATTATCTGTTGCTAAATTATTTAGAACGCCAGTATAATAGCTACTCCATTCATCAAGGTTAGAATTAAAAATATCTTGCATACTTTTAATATGAGATAAGATAAGATTTTGGCGTTCTAAATTGTTTTTTTTACTGTTATATATTATGTAGTAAGTGCTAAAAGATGCAATAATTGCAAATAAAATATAGATAGTATACTTAGACTGAATAACTTTTAAGAATAATAATCTGTACGCGTGATACATAAATAATCCTTTAATAGTAAGATAACAGTCTAATAAAAAGCCTTTTGTATATAATTCAATAGCTTTTAAATGGCTATATCATTTTTGATTCTTATAGATTAATACTTTTTATAATCTATAAGAGACTAAAAGTTGAAATATTATTTAATTTTTATATAAGAAGCACCTTCTCGTTGTAATTCAATTACTTTAATTATTCCACCAGGTGTAATCTCAGCCATATCTAAAAGCTGACTTGCTTTAACATTTTTCTTTTCCATTGTGTTTCCACATGCATAAACAGTAAGACTATCTCCAGCGGTCTGTTTTAGACTATCTAGTCGTCCAAATGTACCATTACCTGATGGACCACCATGATGTAGATACGGTTTGCCTACAAAACCTGTATCTTTAAAATCTTTCATGACGTATTGTAAACAAGGCCCTAAGGCTACTATACTAAGCTCAAAATCAATCATATTTTTTTGATAGTACTTTACAACATTACCAAGTGTATTTAACATTAAATGCACACGTTTTACATCTGGAAAGTCACATTGATAGACTATTTTGACAGTCTCATCTTCTGTTTCATCAGCTGCGCTTGCAGGTATTACTATTAACATTAAAGCGAACATTGTCCAAAATATTTTTTTTACTTCCATCTATTTTCCTTTTTAAAAAGCAGCTGTAACTTGGATTGCAAAACGGTTACCCATATTGTCTAAAACTTTTTGTGCATTAACATTGTTTGGAGCTTTAGCATCTCTGATGAGGTAGTTAAAGTCTATACGTGTTGCACCTTTGAATCTATATGATGTACCAAGTGTTAATGTTTTAAAGTCACGCTCACCTTTGTCGCTATTAGTTAAGCGATCTAAGTAATCATAACGTGCAAATACTTCCCATTTTTTTGGTAATATATCATACTCTATATTTATATAACCACCATCTGCTTTATTTGAATCATCAAAAGCAAACTGAAATTGCCAATCTTCATTTAATGGATCTGAATTCTTATCTTTAGCACCAGTGTAAATCATACCAGCAGCTTTCATATATTCAGCCTCAAAACGAATACCATTGTGGTAGTATGTCATACCAAGACCGTAACGTTTTCTATCTGCTTCTACTTCAGTTGTAGTAACTCCATCGTTTGTTAGAAGGTGACGTTTACCTGTCATACCCCATATATAGTATTTCATAGATTCAGTGAAATACCCTCTACCTTTACCAAAATATCTCTCAGCTGCTAAATAACCATAGTGAGTTCGTTGATTTGAACCTGAAGTACTCATAGAGACGCCATTCCCATTTCCCAGCATATATGCATAACTAACCGTCCAATTTTTTGCTATAGGCAGTGTATCAAAAATTTGTGCTCCAACATCTCTAAAAGCACCAATTGGACCATCAGGTGTTCCAGTGTAGTGAACTGATGATGCTCCACCTGCAGCTTTTCCTTTTTGCGCTGCACCTACATTGCCCACATGTCTTTCAAGTAGTTGTTGATTTGAGAAGTTTGTAAATTCAATATAAGGAGATACAAAAACTGCTTGTAATCCCTCTTCGCTTGATGGTGTTTTAAACATACCTAAACGTAACTTTGCTCCAGGGACATGCTTCAATGTTACAGAGGCATCAGTAAAGTAAGTAGCTGTATCTCTGTGTCCGGCTATATTGTTAATACCATTATTGGCAAATTCAGTCATAAAGAAGTAATCAACTAAATTGTCTCTATCAGCCATACCACGTAATGCTAATCTAGCACGAAAAGTATTGAACCCTGACTGATCTGACAAATCTGGATTAAGTAATGAAAAAGGAGTTAAGTTACTACCAGCGGCATTATTAGCTACAGTACCTCTATCCTTTTTATAGTTTGCCTGAATAAAGCCCCATAATTTAGGAGTCGTTCTTCTATATGGTACTTTAACACCTTTAGGTGCAACAGTTGTTGGTTGTACACCTTGTAACATAAGCCAATCTGCTGCATTAACTTGTAGTCCAGTCAGCAACATTGGAGCAATTATTGCGATTTTAGACAATGACTTCTTACAAGAATTTGTTTTAACTTTACTCATTGATTATCCTCTTTTTTAGTTTATGATTTGAAATAGTAATACGCCAGTGTAAAAATAGTGTAAAAATATTATTGAAGTAAGTTAAAAATATTATTTAAGTAGAAATAGATAATTATTATAAATATTTGAGTTTTAATTTGAATTTGGAAAGGTTAAAGTGCTAAATTTCAAAATTCTACCATTATCATCTGCAATATATAACATATTAGAGTCATCAAAACAGATACCCTCTTGAGCAAATTTTGGTAGCCCTATTATATTTACTATTTTCTCATTTTTTAAATTGTAAATAATTAATAAATTTTTATAATCACTTATCATATACAACTTTTTTTTGTGATAAGTAAGTCCAGATATATCAAAATGGCCATGGTTAATTATTTTAATAATTTTAGCTTTTTTCCTTTTTATATTATCAATTTGAAAAACTACAGAAGAGTCATCTTTAGGGTAGCTATTGAAAGATTGATTAGATAAAAAAATATTACCATCGACTATTGTTATAGCTTCAAGACCATGTTTTTTATCTTTTTTTAGAACTTTTATACCTTTAAATTTACGTTTTATTGAGATTTTCTTTTTTATTTTAAGTCTCTTTTGAGATACCACAAGAATAGAATCCTCTCCCTCAACTGCAAATAGAAGTAAGCCTCTATCGTTATCGCAAGCAACTCCCTCTAGGTCATAATCACCAATTTTTTTATCTCTTAGAATCTTACCACTTTTTGAGATTTCATATATTGTTCCCTCATCATTTGCAATAAATAGTGAATTACTAATAGTGGAATAGCATATACCAGAAGCTTCTGGTACTTTTGCTAGTATATTTTTATCGCTAATATTTAACTTGTTTGCCAAAGAAATATTTAAAAAAATAAATATAATAGTTAAGAATAGCTTCATGTTAATTTTGCCTTAAGTGAGATGGTTATAACCACGGTAGCTAATAATAGTCCTGTTACAATAAAAAAGTCTTGAACACCAAAGTAACTTACTATTGGATGAAAAACAATAGGTGAAAAAAATTGCCCAGTAAACAATGAACTTGTCAAATAACCTGAAGATTTAACTCTTTTAGTGTGATGTGCGCGATTTAACATCCAAGCTGACATATTAGTCATTAAAAGTCCACCACCAAAACCCATTATGGGTGAAGTAAAGAAAAATAGGTGAACATCTCTAACTAAACCAATTAGGATAAATCCAATACTAATAATTGCCATACCAATTAGATAAATAGTTCCAAATGTGTATCTTTTTCTAAAATGAGAGAATGATAACGCGCCCACTCCATTTGAGAGAAAGGCTAGAGCTATAATACTTCCAGCTAAAGATCCACTTGCTCCAAAATGGTTTATGATTAAAAATGGCATCTGTGTTGGTAAAATGTAGAAAACTATCATTAAGAAAAATGAGAGTAGATATATTACAATTAAATTTGCGTTAAAATCAGATGCTATTGAGCTATTTGAGATACTATGTTCTTTTAAAAACTTAGCAACAAGAGGAATGAGTAGAAAACCTACTAAATAGATACCAAATGAGTATCTCCAATTTAAATCACTTAAAAATCCACCTCCAATTACAAAAAAGACACCACCAAGTGAGATAAAAGCGCTCTGCATTCCCATAAATTTATGTCTTGCTTCACCATCGAAATAGTCACCAACTAAAGATGTAGATACAATCATTAAAATGGCTACTGTAACTCCTAGTAGTAGTCTTGAAAATAAAATCATATAAAGACTATCAAGATATAATCCAGCACTTCCAGCAATTGAAAATAGAAAAAGTGCAATAATTGTAGATTTGTATTTACCAATTTTTTGAATTAAATGCCCTAAAAATGGAGCTAATAGTGCAATTGAAAGCGAGGGTAATGTAATCATTAGCCTAGATAAAAATTCTATATTCTTTTCATCTAAAAAATAATCTTTTAAATGAGGAAGCGTAGTTATGATTGCTACATTAGACATTATTGTTGTCATGGCTAGTAGAAGTAAGGTTGTTTTTGTTAGTTTATTTATATCTTGCAAACTCTATATTCCTTTTTAATCTATAGACTTCTTGCAAAACTCTCTTTGTAAAGCCCGTAGGGAGACTAAAAAAGTGGCAATCTCGCACAAAAAAATGTTTTAACCTTAGCTTTGGCTAGGCTTAAAAATTTGTTTTGCACAATCTTACCACTTTTTTAATCTCTGATGAGTGCTAGAGTTCTGCAAGAAGTCTTATCTATTCTATCACATTTATAAAGTTAAAAATGAGTAGAATTAGGTATTTAATAAATGAGAGGAACCATTGAGATGCATATCGGGTTCATAATAGCAAATTGGGATAGTATTGATCCAACAGAAAGTTCTACATTGGTAATAATAAAAGAGTGTTTGATTAGAAAACATAAAGTTTCAATACTTTATACAGATAATCTAACGGTAAGAAATAATGTTGTTCATGGTTTTATAGAGACAATTAATAATTTTGAAAAAATTCCAGATAATATTACTACTTTTTATAAAAAAGCTACATTTGATAAAAAACTTAGTGCGCTACACGCATTTGATTGTCTAATGATAAGAAAAGATCCACCAATAAATCCATTGGTATTAAATTTTTTAGATGCCATTAAAGATGAAGTTGTTATGATTAATGATGTTGATGGTATTAGAAAAGCTAACAATAAACTTTACACAACGACATTTCATGATCCAAACAATACATATCTTCCCATTACACATGTCTCTGGTAGTAAAAAATTTATAAATAGAATTATTGATGGCTCTAATCAAGATAAAATGATACTTAAACCTCTTGATGGTTCAGGTGGTCGTGGGGTAATTGTTTTAGAAAAAAATGCACGATCAAACATTAACTCTTTACTCGATTTTTATATCGATGATTCAGGTGACAATTATGTTATTTTACAAGAGTATATTGAAGGTGCTGAAAATGGAGATGTTAGGGTATTGATGTTAAATGGTAAATTTATCGGTGCTTATAATAGGCGACCTGCTAGCGGAGAGGTAAGAGCAAATATCCAAGTTGGAGGTACAGCACACAAATATACTATGACAGAGAGCCAAAAAAGAGTTTGTAAAAAGATTGGTTCTAAACTTGTTGCTGATGGATTATATTTTGTAGGATTAGATATGATAGGGGATAAAATACTTGAAGTTAATGTATTAAATCCTGGTGGAATAACTAATATTAATCGTCTTGAAAAATTGAAACTACAAAAGTATGTTGTTGATTTTTTTGAAGAAAAAGTTGATGTAAAAGCTGAGAAAAGATTAGAATTAGAGTATCTATTGAAAAGATTTAGTGAGTTAAGAGAGTAACTTAAATTTTATAAAGGAGATTAAATGAAAACAGTAGAAATTAAGATAGATGATGACTTTTATGATGAGTTATTGAGCATGCTACCAAAAAATAGAGCTTCAGTTGTGGATGATAATTTTTTAGAACACCAAAAAGTCTTACAAGAGGAATTAGAAAATTATAAAAATGAAAATTTACCTTTTACTCTCTATCAAAGTTCGATAGATAAGACAAATAAGTGGCTTGAAAGGGTATAAATGAGCATAGTTAATTCAGAAAATTATCTTTCTCAGTTTAAAGAGATAGTTGACTATTTAGCATCAGAAGATTTACAAAATGCAAAAAAATTTAAACTTTACGTTGATACAATAGTTCTAAATTTAGAAACAAAATTAAAAAAATATAAACAATCTCACTACTTTAAAGATGAAAATATAAAAGATATTCAACATGAGGGGTATACAATAACTTTTTATATCGATGAATCTATTGGTATTTGTGTTTTATTAGGAATTATAAAAAAATAATATTATAAAAATTTTAGGTAAAATTTATTGATTGATTTACAGAGTCTAAAAGTTCTATCCGCAGAATTGTCACTACTTTATGTTGAAGATGATAAAGTTCTTCAAGATGAGACATATAAACTAATGTCTCAACTCTTTAAAACTGTTCATATGGCAGAAAATGGTGAAGATGGGCTATCTCTTTATAGACAGTTTTTTTTAGATACAAATAGCTATTACAACATAGTACTAAGTGATATTAAAATGCCAAAACTTGATGGTATTGGTTTAAGCAAAGCTATTTTAAATATTAACTCTAAGCAGAAAATTATCATTGTATCAGCTTATAGTGAAAAAGATTATCTTATTAATCTTATTAATATTGGTGTTGATGCATTTATAGAAAAACCATTTAATGATACTATATTTGAAGTATTATATAAGATATGTTCAGCTTTTAAAAAAGAGAGTATTATTAATCTTGGTGATGGTTATTATTATAGTTCATTTCATAAGGTTATATTTTTTAATGACGAAGAGATAATATTAAGCAATAATGAGATTAATTTTTTAGAGCTTTTACTAGATAATAGCAATCAAAGTTTTACAGCAGAAGATATTTTTAATCATCTCTATTATAATAAAATTGAAAAGGAGTTCTCATTAGATTCTATAAAAAGTTTAGTAAAGCGCCTTCGTAAAAAGATACCAAAGAACTTAATACTAAATGGCTATCAATCTGGTTATCGATTAAACCTTCACTAAATTATGTAAAGCCTTTGAAAAAATTAATTTGACACTTTTTTGACACTTTTATATTTTAGAATACTTTAATTCTTTTCTTTAGAAAATAAAATTAGTATTAAATTAAGGTTATTTTTAATGAATGATGATTATGTTTTAACTATTAATGACATTTTTTTACAATGTAAAGGGGCGAACTCTGTTACAGTAAGCCTAAATAAATCTGATATGACATCTATTTTTGTTAATGTGGTAGATCCAATATTTAAATCAAAGACCATGACGCAAATTTTATGCAAAATAGATTATGATGAACTTGAATCTTCGAAAATTCGTTATCAAATTGCTATAGTTATATTTAAATATCTTACTGTAGATTGCAAACAGGTAAAACAAGAAATTTCTGGATTAATGAACACTTTGCTTCTTTTAAAATGTGATATAGAAGATATTTTAGAAGCTTTTCATTCTCTTCATGAAAAATTGCTAGGATGGTTAGATGTAAATAAAGGTAATAAAATAGCATTATGGGAAGAAAAGTTTAATAATGCAATTAAGCATGTTAGCTCTATAGTGTATTTAAAACAGCACTCATATAAGGTTACAGAAAATATTGATTTAAATGAAAATTGTAGCTCTGTTATAGATAAGAGTCGATATGAGGATATGCACTATAGTGATGATAGAAAGATAAGTGCGCTTGATTTTTCAAAAGCGAATGAGATAGATAATGAGCTAATAGATGATTTAAGCGATTATGAAAATGAGATGAGTGATGCTCTTTATGAAAATGAATTATTAACACCAAATATGATTAGTCTTAGCTCTAATGTATTAGAACACTATTCTAAATTATTAAATCAGACAGTTGAGTTTACAGATTTAGCTTACTGTATTGAATCAATGACACTAATTTTAAATAATTTGGATGTAAAAAATCTTGATTCTAAACAGATTAAAAAATTAAAGATATATTTAGAAAATGTCATCAGCGATCTTAGTGATTGGAAAGATAAAATGTTTATAGCCTGTAATACATTAGATATTCATTATCTTGATGCGTCTATGCTTAGTAGTTGTGCTCAGATTGAAATGTTGGTTACTCCTACTGTAGAAGACGAAGAAGAGTTAGAACTTTTTTAAAATATAAATAATATAATTATAAAATTTTATGTTTATTAAAGATATTCTATAAATTATCTTTATAATCATGTTAGAAACATTAAGATAATATTCCAAAATAATTATCTTAAGGAGAGTAATGTCTGTTCGAAATGATAGTTGTCTTAAGCTAGAAGATATTCTAATTACAGCTAAAGAGTACAATGATATTTTAGAGATGCAGCAAAAAATATTAAGTATGATGGCATCTAAGGGAAGTGCTACAGATATTTTAGGACATTTATGTACTTTAGCAGAGACTCTGTTACCAAACTCTGTAGCCTCTATTATGATGCTAGATGAAGTAACTGGATTAATGAATGTTCTTATTGCACCATCTATTGGACAAGATGGGCATGATGCGTTAGCTAATCTTAAACCTGGAATAGGTGGTGGTTCTTGTGGCAATGCTGTTTTTTCTAATAAACCTCAGTTTGTAGAAGATACATTTAATGATGATAGATGGAGTGATATTCGTCATATTGCTTATGATTTTAATCTACGTGCATGTTGGTCAATGCCAATTTTAAATGAGGAGAATAGAGCTATTGGTTCATTTGCACTCTCTTCGTTTGAACATAGATCTCCATTAGCATTTCATAAGAAGCTTTTAGAGAGTGCTGCGTCTATTGTTAGTATTATTTTAAAGAATCAATTTAATGAAAAACGTATTCAACTTTTTTCAGTAGCTATGCAAAATGCATCTGAGGGAATGATTATTACAGATAAAGATAATAACATTATTGAAGTTAATCATGCTTTTGAGAAGATTTATGGGTATAAAGAGCATGAAGTTATTAATAAAAATCCAAAAATTTTTGCTTCAGGAAAACAAAGTAGTGCTTTTTATGAAAGAATGTGGAAAAAGGTAAAAGAAAATTTTAAATGTAGTGGTGAGATAATAAATAAACGTGCAGATGGTTCTTTATTTACTCAATGGATGAGTATAAGTGTTATTCACGATGAACATGCAAATGTGCAAAATTACCTTGCTATCTTTAGTGACCTTACTGAGCTTGAAAATTCACATAAACTTATTGAACATTTAGCTTATCATGATACATTGACAAATATGTACAATATGACATATTTAGAAAAAGCTTTAGCCTCACAAGATGAGTGTACTCTTTTGCTACTCAATGTAGATAATTTTAGCTACTTTAACGCAGTTTATGGATTCAATATTGGTGATAAACTTTTAATTGAAATATCTAAATTACTAAATAATAACTTTAATGCAGATAGTTGTTATCGAATTAATTCAGACCAGTTTGCTCTTTTGTTTAATGGGACAATCGATATGAGGGCTAAAATACAACAGATACAAAACTATTTTTATGGTGAGCCGATTAAAGTTTGTGATGTATCTTTAAATGTTTCCTTTACATATGGGGCCAGCCAAGGACGTGATACGCTATTTTTAAATAGCTCTCTTGCTCTTAAGCAGGCAAAAGACAGTGGTAAAAATCGTTACCATATTTTTAATATAGATGAAGATGTGGTAAATCAATCAGATAGAAAAGATTTTATATTTTCAAATAATCTTCTTCATAATGCGTTAGAGAATGATTTTATTGTTCCATTTTTTCAGGGTATACGAAATAATAAAACAAAAGAGATTATAAAATTTGAGGTTTTAGCACGCATCGTAACTGATACAGAAGTAATTTCCCCATATCGTTTCTTAGAACCAGCACATTTTTCAGGCTTATTACCAGAGATAACTAAATTGATGATTGATAAAAGTTTTAAGATTATGTCAACAAATGAGTATACATTTTCTATTAATATTACTGAAGATGATTTAAGCAGAAACTATTTGAAAGAATATTTAATAAGTAAGTCTCAGGAGTACAATATCGCTTCTAAACGTGTTATTTTAGAGATTTTAGAAGGAGTAAGTGCTGATGGAAAAAAAAGTCATATAGTGCAGTTAAATGAACTTAAGCAGATGGGTTATCTTTTAGCAATAGATGACTTTGGAGCAGAGTATTCGAATTTTGAGAGGATATTAGATTTAGATATAGATTTTTTAAAAATAGATGCAAAATATATTAAAGATATTGATGTTAATGCAAAAAGTTATGAAGTAGCTAGGGCAATTGCCTATTTTGCAAAAAATACAAATATTCCATCTATTGCAGAGTTTACACATAATGAGTCGGTGCAAAAAATTATTGAAGGTTTAGGTATTGATTTTTCTCAAGGTTTTTATTTTTCAGAACCATCACCGTTTCCTGAAACAAAATTTAATGTTTAAGTAGCTTACCATATCTTTAGATGATAACTAGTACTTACTTGCTGGGAGATATATATGTGTTTGATTTCATTATTTGTTAAGTGGATTCCCATTTGGTGTCTCAATAGCACCAAGACTTTTCATAATTGAACTTATTTCACTGTCTAGTCCGTTCATCCTTTTAAGTTGATCCTTATCTGTTATTCCAAGTGCTGCAATCCAAGAAGAGATAGTAGGCATACCAAATACAATTCTGTTCTCATCCTCTTTTACATACATATATATTGAACATGGTGCAAAAATACCAGCAATTGGTAAAGCATTTTTACTATCAAATACCTCATATGAAAAAGGGATGTGACAGAGATCATAAGACCAAAACGTGATAAAATTTTCCAGTACACTTTCATCACCATTAAAGCTATTTTTTGCATCATAATAGCCAGCTATAATATAACCTTTATCTTGAAAAGCTGATTCAAATTTTTCTTGAAATTCATCTAAAAAATCGTCAATATCTTCTGGCTCTTCAAAAGGTATCTCAAAATTCATCATTGTATCTTCAGCATAACCCTTAAGTTCAACATAACTTTTTATGCCACCTATTTTATCTTCAATCATTTTATCTAGTGGAATAAATGCTTTAGTGAAGTCTTCTCTAATCTTTTTATTATCTATCTGCAAAATATCTAAGATAGCCTCCGGGGTTAAGTGTGCTATTACTGTAGTATTTTGTTCAGCTTTTGTTCTATACATATGTAAGTTAACTGGACTAAATGCACCAATTCGCGGATCTATATTAAACATTGGTCGTACAACTTTATCCATGTATAGAGAACTAAAGTTTAGAGTTTCTAGTTCTGTTGAACCAAAATTAGTCTCATAAACGGTGTTCACGTTATGGTGAGGATCATTAAGATAAAATCCAATTGTAGATAAATCTTTTTTTGTAAAGTCATAAAATTTTTTGTCTATAACTTTATTTAGTGTATATTTAACAGCTAGTATCTTGTTGTTTGATGGTGTATACTTTACATCACCTTTTTGTGGGGCAGCAAAAGCAATACTTACTAGAGATGCTAACCCTATTACTTTTGCTACTGTCTTCATCTATTCAATCAACTCGTTAACAACATTTTCAATCATTTTTTGAGCAGCACGTAAAGGTTCTAGAGCCTCTTTCTCAGTAATTGTTGCTGCTGTTACCCAATTTTCAACAGATGCAAAACCCATATGTACGGTATCTTCGTCTTTTTTCTTATACATATAGAAAGTACAAGGGGCAAATGCACCAACTTCTGGGTGATTTTTAGAAACAGGGAAGATTACATCAAACTTACAAATTGAGTAAGTGTCGTAAAAATCAAATCCTTTATAACCTGCGGTTGTAAATTCATCATTTAAATCTATATAGCCTGGGAAAAGAAAACCAATAGGCTCTAGCTCACCTTCAAACTCTGCTTGAAAAGACTCTTTAGCCTCTACTATGTCACTACCCTCTTCAACTTCAAATTCAGTTGTGAATGTGGTAGCTAATTTCTCATTGCTTAGCGTTTTAACATTTAATGTCTGAAATTTACCACCTGGTAGAGCCTTTGCTAGGGCTTCATTTAAAAGATTATGGTATGCGATTAAATCTTTATCATTTTCAGGAATCTGAGTAATTCTAGACATTCCATGAAGCGTTAATGTTGCCATATTAAGTGTATGTGCTGTATCGTCTGAATAAATTGACATACTTAGTGGGGATAGTAATCCTGCTCCTGCATGTTTTTTAACTAGTGCTAGAACACTTTTAGGATGGTGTGCAATCATTAAGCGATAAGTATTGTAATACTGCTTATGAAATCTCAAGTTGAATGGTTTATTCATGTCATTATTTCCATCAACTATGAATCCTAGTGATTCGAATGCTGCATCTATCTTTTTGCTTGTAATTTTACCAGCTGGCGCTGTAAAAATTTGAATATCTTGTGTATTATTTTTTCCATCTTGCTTTTTACTAAAAGCTGATGCATCTGAAATCGCTAATGTAAGTAAAACACCTACTAAAAGTAACATTTTTCTCATTTTTATCCTTTAAAATTTTAATCGAACTGTTAAGGTAACCTGTTTTATATGAGTAACGCCTTAATTTTTAAGAATAGATATATGATCTCTCTTTTTTATAATACCAGAGGTAACAACTTTTGCAAATATTCCTCTATTTGTTTTTAGTAACTTTGGTAGTTTAGAATTTATTTTGGAAAGACCTTTGCATAGAGTGGAGTTTTGTGATATTTCTAAAATTACATTACCAATCTCTATTTTTGTACCAATTGATAATTCATAAGGGTTATAATCTAACAATATATTCTCACCTAAGTCACCATAATTAATGTCTATATCTTTACTTTTAGCTAAGTCATAACTCATTTTTGAAGCTAAGAGTACAGAACGCCCTATATCTTTTGCATAAAATTTATCGTTCTTTACGCCATTTTCATCAAGGTGTAACTCTACTCTATTTTCTCTATTTGGCTCTTTTTCTGTTGAAATATATAGTGCTAGAACTGTTCCATGAGAGTTTTGCATCACTCGTTCCTTATAACTCTTTTTCAAAGTCTTTTTTATTAACATAATCTTGAAAGTTCATACTTTTATATGATTGGTCTTTGATAAACTCTAACGTTAGTATAAATTTATCTTTGCTCATAACTCCAGGTTGAGAATATACAATATTATAATTATTATTTATAAAAATAGATGTTGGATAGAATTTGTGACCAAGATGTTTCGCAAATTTACGTTTTGTACCTTGAAAATCTTTAAATGTTACAGTACCATTTTTTTTAATGTCAATATACTCAAATAAAAAGTCATTTTTAAAATATTCTTGTATCTGTTTATCATTTAAGATAACTTTTTTCATTCTTATACAATAGGAGCAACCAGCTTGACCTAGCAAGATAAGAAGGTTTTTATTTGTCTTTTTAGCTTGAGAAATAATTAAATCTATATCTACATTTTGTGCAAATATAGCTTCATGAAAGAGTGTAAATAAAAGTAATACTTTAATTACTGCTCTTTGCATGATAGTAAAATTATTTAATTTTTTTAGTTGATGACTTGGTATTACCAAGGAGGTCTTGCCATGTCATGGTAAGTTTTTTACCTTTTTCACCTCTGAACTTATATTTTAAAATAGGGTTTTTAGATAAAAACTGGCTAGTTGACGCTTCGTAAACAATTTTTCCATCAACTGAAGCTGTTACGTAAGTAATGAAATTAGGTTTTACACCTTTTTTCTTAGCTTGATCATAAGTAATCATGTCATGTTGCATCATCACTTTTGCTTTAACGATACCATTCTTTGCTTTTGCTTTAAGTTTCATTTTTATTCCTTAATCTGTATATTTTTAAAAGACTAATTAGCCTTCACATCCACCAAGTGCAACTTGCAATGTTTTATTTGCAACATATAAATTACCATCAAGACCCTCAACAACAACAGTCATTGTTCCAGATGCTTTCATCTTTATTTTTAAAGAGTAGTCAACAATTCCATTTTCTGGTACTGTCCAAACAGCTACTGTGCTCTCAGGGTTTGCATCTTGAAATAGTGCTACAGATTTTGCAGCAATATTTGAACTAATATCAACAGGAATAGCTCCACCATTAGCAGCAACATCAGGTGTATTTAACTTTACACCTTTTTCTATTAGTTTACCTGAACCATAAAGCTTTTTAATTGAATCATCAACAGTTTTTGCTGTCCAAGTATCTGGCTTAGTTTTTCTATAATCTGTAGCACTTAGGCTACTTGGCATCATAGCAGCAACTGCTACAGCACCAAGGCTCAAAAATTTTCTTCTTTGCATCTTTATTCCTTTTTATATAGTTTCTATATTAATTTACTTGCCACTTACCATAAAGTCAATTATCATTTTGATTTGCTCATCTGTAAGATCTGCATTTCCACCTTTAGCTGGCATACCACCTGCTGTTCCACTAAGTGCATTAGCTAAAACTTTATCCATACCTTTACTTGTATAGCCAGCCCAATCAGCGCTACCTGGTGAAAGAAAGCCTGAGTGACAAGCTGCACAAGTATCTCCATATGCTGCTTTTGGATCAAAAGCACCCTCTTTTTTAGGAATATCTCTTACTACTGAAATTGGTGGTAAAAAGTCTCTAATACCTCCACCCTCTGGAATACGTACAACTTTGGCAGTTTTCTTTTGACAGTTTTTCATACAACGTTTACTTGGTTTAACTTTAGGAGTACCAAAGTTTTTCCAGTTATTGAAGTATTTTCGTGCATTTTCTTGACCATTAGGACCATCAATTACAGGTTCAAAACCGTGTTTATTTGGCATCTCAATCTTTAAGAAATTATCTTGATTTAACTCAAATTCATCACCTACTACTTTACCATCAACTCTAAGTTCATTGATGTATAACATATATGCAGTTAGTGCATAAGTTTGATTATCACTTAAGCTTTTAGTATTTGGATGAGGCATACCAGATTGTACATACCACCACATTGTACTAGCATCAGGCCAATATGTTCCAAATACACGTTGTGGGCCATCAGCTTCAGGGTCTGGATATCTTTGGTTTTTAAGAGATTTGTGAAGCTTATAAGCATTTCCTTTAGAAAGTGATGGGTATCCACCACCACCTGATCCGAAGTCACCATGACACATAACACATTGTGCTTCATAAAGTTCTTCACCCTCTTCAACAGTACCATGACCTTTTGGTGGGTGTTGAGTTGGAGTTACATCTTTATCCCATGCAGCGATTTCATTTTTTGTTGCTAGTCTCCAATTACCTTTGTAGCTATATTTATCGACATTTTTATTTACATAATATGGACCTGTTTTTCCATTAACTGTTGGGTAGTAAACACCACCATCAACAACCTTTTTCCCATTAAAGTCATAAGTATGTGACGATATATAGTCTGCTGCATTAGCAGATAGTGTTAATAATACAGATATTGCTAATGTTTTTAATTTACGATCTAATTTGAACATGGTTTACCTTTCCTTCTTTCGTTACTTCCCAAGTTTCTACGGCATTTCTATGGTATACAGCTTCAACACCCATAATTGATGTCTCTTGATCAATTGTTGGTTGAATGTAACCAGCATCATCCATAGCACGACTTGTTAAAAGAAGTGGTTTTCCATCATACACATGTATATAACTCCAACGAGTCCATGATTTTGGTAAAACAAGACCTTTTAGATTTGCTTTCTTATATGTTTTCCCACCATCTAATGAAAAATCAACACCAGTAATAGTACCCATACCACTCCAAGCTAAACCTTGAATTTCTACTAAGTCACCTTTTTTAAGGTTTTGATTAGCCCATGGCTTTTCGGGAGATGGATGTGTTACAGTTGAATTTACCTCATTTGCATAGAAGTGTTGAATTGCTTTACCTGTTGGTTTGAGGTCTGTATATTTAGCTGTCTCTTCTTTTGCATAAAATGGTTCTTTTGCAAATTCTAAACGCTTAACCCATTTAACACATAAGTTGCCTTCCCAGCCTGGGAGAAGTAGACGAACAGGATAACCTTGCTCCGGACGTAACGCTTCACCATTTTGCGCCCAAACTAGCATAGCATCATCTAATACTTTATCCATAGGAACAGTTCTTCCCATCTCAGAGTTATCAGAACCCTCAGCTAGCATCCAAAGTGCCTCTTTTTTAACACCTAAATCTTTTATGATGTCTTTAACGTAAACACCAGTCCACTCAGCACTACTCATAAAACCTTTAGCAAACTGTAAAGAGTTAAATTGAGGTCCTCTCCACTCTTGTCCACCATTTGCAGGACACTCAATAAAGTGAGTACGAGTAACACTTGGATAGCGTTTTAATTCATCAAGTGTCATTACTATCTCTTTTTCTACAAGTCCGTTAATCATGAAACGGTACTCATTTGGATCAACATGAGCCGTACCACCATGCGATCTACTGAAAAATAGTCCATTAGGCGTTATGATACCTTCTGATTCATGTATTGGACAAACTGCAATTGAAGCTTGAAAGTTACCAGAAGCTAGTAGCTTTGTATTTCTTCTAATGTTGTTATGTTCATATGCTGATGGGATTCCATAACGATTTTTCGTCACAGGATCACCTAGCTTTTGCCCCCATTTAGGATGGTGCATAATTGCAGGATCATCTTTACTACTTGATGTACCAGATGCAAATAGACTTGTTCCAGCTAAGGCAGTAACAGAAACAGCTGCTTTTTTAAAAAAATCTCTTCTGCTTGGCGCTTCTGAGTTTTCATTTGGTTTTTTGCTCATTCTTCTCCACTCCATTTTAAAAATATTGACGCTTTTAAAGCGTGTATCTCTACTAAAATTTATACATTAAATTGCATACTTATTGTTTAGGTAGAAAATATTACCGACATATTCTATTACATTTATCTTAATAGTAATGCAAATGTTATAAAAGTTATTACATTTATTGCATTTTATAGAAGATAAAGTATTACCAAACGAAACACCTATAACAAAATAACACAATTTAAAAATAAAGCAATTATATTTAACATAATTTTGCTAATATTTGGTGACAATCTAAATATGAACTAATAACATCAATAATTAAAACAGATAATAGTGGAATAATTGTGAAATTATATACAGATAGTATACGTTACTAATTGAAACAAAGACAGTTCATATACTTAATTATTTATGAAGAGAGTAGTACTTTAAAATTTTTTATTTATTTTTTAAGGTTCGCTACTCCCCTAACAGGGGGGAAATAGGTAAAAACTATTTAAATAGTTTCGTAAGTTCTTTTTCGATTGCTCCTGGGACTGTTGCAATTGTTGTAAACGCTGTCATAGAAAGAAGTGGATAGCTAAGTGCTATATAGTATTTTGGATTCATAGCTACTGCTCTACCTTTTTCTATCAAAATAGTATAAGGGAGTATCGCACCATTATGTAATCCTATTTTTTTAACAAACTTTTTAGTTCGTTTTTTAAGATCAACTGCTATTAGGTATCTATCGTCTGAAAGTTTTAAAGTAAAGATATGTGCTTTGCCCGAATTTTTTTCAGCTTTTGCTACTAGCTCAGATACACTGCCTTTACCCAACTCCATTACATCTTCATAGTATGGCATACCAAACATGAAATGATATTTACCAATTTTATCCACATCAAGTTTGTCATCTGAGCCTTTAAGTGGTCCAAATGCTTTTTCTAAAGCTTCTGTTACAGACTTTAACATTGCTTCTTTGTAATCGCCTTGCATATATGCGCGAGCAAAATAGTCAGGGTTTGTAATGCGAATTTTTTTGTTTTCATCATCCACTAAAAGTTTCATTGTTGCTAAAAAGCCACGACTATTTACATTTGCCACACTTTTTAATTTATCGTTAGTAAAGGCTATAGAGTTATATAACCCTTTTTTTTCTACTTTAGTTGTTCCAACAATTGTAAAACCTGCCTTCTCAAGTTTAGCTTTAGAGGTATCTATATCTGAATAAGTACCATCAAAGTATGTACTAATGTCTGTAGCAAAAGCTGGCAGGGCTAAAAGAGTTACAAATATTAATTTAACTATATAATTCATCTATTTCATTGCCTTTACTTGCTTACCACCTAGTTCAATAAATGTTGCAATAATTTCAGCATCTATATCTTTAACATATTTAAGTTTTTCTGGATTTGTTATAGATATTACGTTAGCCCAGTTTTGTAATCTTGGCATTCCAACATACATTTTTTCATCTTTAATATACATATACACAGAACATGGTGCGAATAGTCCAGCTTCTGGGAGATCATTAAAAATTGCATTTGAAAATTTCATATGACATAATGAATAAACCCAATAAGCATCATATGAAAAATCTTCATCCATATCATCATAAGCCTCTTTTATATTTTTATATCCTGCAATGATATATTTTTTATCTTCGAATGCTCCTTCAAATTTTTCTTGAAAATCTTCAGCAAAGTCTTCAGTACTACCATCTACATCAAATTCAAAAGTTATCATAGGTTCAGCTGGCAAAGCGGTAAACATAATTTTCTTTTGAGTTGTTGGATTCATATTTTTTTGAATGCTCTCATCTAATGGTTTAAACATAGATGCAAACTCTGCTCTTGCATCTGTATCCGTTACACCAACAATGTCCATCATAACTTCAGGATTTAGATGTCCTACCCATGTCATATTTTCTGTTTTCTTTTTATAAACATGGAGATTAAAAGGAGAGAAACCACCAATTTGAGGATATTTTTCTAGTAAATTACGCAATTTTGTATTGTTTGCAATGCTAAAAAAACCAAGATTATCTAATTTTGTACTTCCAAATTGCTCTACATAAGCATTATTTACATGCGGATGAGGATCACTTAAAACAAAATCTATAGATTCAAGACTATCTACTACTTTCATAAAGTTTTTGTCTTGATCTCCAGCAACACCATGTAAAACCGCTCCAACACGCTCTTGTGTCTTACTTACAGTACTATTTGAAATAGCACAACCACTCATCCCTGCTACAAGCGTTAGAGCGATTGTAGACTTAAGTATCGTTTTTAACATATTGTTCCCTTGAAAAAAAGTAGTAAATTGTATCATAAAAGCATATAAAGAAAAAGCTGTTAAAATATCAAATTAAGTTTTGAGGGGACTGTTTGTTAAAAAATATTAAACGTGACTTAAATGTATTACAATTTAGGACAGAAACTAACTTTCATTTAAATTTAGAGAAATTAATTTCATCTATTAAAGCCTCTTCTAATGATGCAATAGTTGTTGCACCCGAAGTATGTTTGACAGGTTTTTCTTATGAGAGGTTCGAAGAGGCTGCTGAATTTTCTATTACTTCTGTAAAAGCTATACTTGATGTATTAGATAAAAGAGTTGTAATTTTAACAATGATTGAAAAGATTGGTAATAGTTTTTTTAATGTAGCAAAGGTGTTTAGTGATGGAAAAATTATTTATGAACAAAAAAAAGTACATCTATTTGTAATTGGAGATGAAAGAAAATATTTTACTAAAGGTGATGAGAGTGAGATTTCAATTTTTGAAGTAGATGGTATTAAGGTTGGAATATTAATCTGCTTTGAACTTCGTTTTAAGACTCTTTGGCAAAAGTTAGAAGGTTGTGATTTAATCTGTATACCAGCCATGTGGGGGAAACCTCGTGCGATGCAATTTGCAGTTTTATCAAATGCATTAGCTGTAATGAATCAATGTTTTGTCGCAGCCGCAGATAGCTCAAATGATGATATGGCAAGTAAAAGCTCAATTGTAAATCCATTTGGTGAAGTAACTATGGATGATGATTTAGAGTGCATAAAAAGCGAATTTTTAGGTCAAAGTATTAAAAAAATGCGTCGTTATGTAAATGTGGGGTTATTGTGAAGAGAAAATTGAGTTTAATGCAAAACGAAAGAATGGCAGATGAAATATCTAAATGTTTCAGTATAGATGATATTGTGCATAAAGCAATTTCAAATTCTTGCAGAGAGGAGTTCGTTCCAAGTGGTTTTGGTCATCGTGCTTATTCATTAGATGCCCTACCAATAGCTTCTAGACAGTGGATAAGCTCACCTTTGACAGTTGCGAAAATGACTCAATATTTAGAATATGAGGGATGTGATTCTGTTCTTGAAATTGGTTGCGGGAGTGGTTATCAAGCAGCAGTACTAAGCCAGCTATTTAGACGTGTATTTACAATTGAGAGGATTTCTACACTTTTAAATGAGGCAAGAACAAAATTCTCTGCACAAAATTTACATAATATCCATGTTCGATTAGATGATGGACAGTTTGGTTGGAATGAGTATGCTCCATATGATAGGATTCTATTTTCTGCTTCAACTCCTAAAATTCCACATGAACTTTTTCGCCAACTCAAAGATGGTGGTATTTTAATTGCTCCAATTGAAAAAGATGGTGTACAGACAATTACGCGTTTCCAAAGAGATGGAAATAGTATTATCCCTAAAAGTTTAGAGGTGTGTGAATTTGTACCAATTTTAGAAGGAACTGAATGAAATCTATTTTATTTGTATGTTTAGGAAATATCTGTCGGTCTCCGTTGGCTGAGGGAATTGCTAAAAAACTCGCACCTCAATTACAAATTGAATCGTGTGGTACGGGTTCATGGCATGTTGGAGAGTCCCCATGCCTAAACTCTGTAAAAATAGCATCACTTCATGGTGTAGATATTAGTAATCATAAAGCACGTCAAATTACAAATGAAGATTTAAAAAACTTTGATTATATTATTGCCTTAGATGAGAGTAATTTAAATGACTTAAAAGATATGGGTGCAACAAATGTCACAAAACTAGGAAGTTATGGTTTTGAAGATAAAGATGTCCTCGACCCCTATTTTTTCTCAGGGTTCGAGGGTTTTGAAAAAGTTTATGAGATGATTGAAATTTGCCTAAAAAATTTATTAGATCTCTCTTAAGCCTGAGTAGACTTCTTGCAAAATTTAATTTTCACAGACTCCAAAATTATACCAATTCCTATTAAAAACTAAATATTTTCCATTGTTCTAAAATCCACTAAATATTGAATTAACGGCATAACAGATGTCCTAAAAATTATTTCTTTATCTTCCATATTTGATTACCCCTTGAATCTATATACCTATATTGCCGACTTTAACCAATAAATGACCGATAGAGCATTTATTGGCCACAAGATTTTGTTATATTTTTTTGTTTTTCATACATTGAAAAGTGTAGATTCACTCACAGGGGTGTAATTTTATACTTGTCACATAAGTCAATAGATAAACTAGTGATACTTATTATAATATTGTCATAATATTAAAAGTTAATATTCACTTCTGCATCATTGAATGGTTTTATAGTAATTTGTTTAATATCTTTTGAAACCTTATAAAACCAGTAGTATGTTATGAGAGAAGTATCACAAACTTTACTTGTTATTAAAAATTCAATCTTTATACGTGTTTCATTTTCTTGTGTAGATATCTCTTTAAATTTGCATATGGAACTTTCTAAATTAGCGTAAATTATAATATTTTCTTTTTCAAAGTCTATATTAGTATTATTTAAAGTTTCAATCCAAGAGAGTATCATATCTTTATCTTTATTTGGATTTCCAACTATTTCTTGAGCAGTTTGATTTAAATTAGTAAGTGTTGTTTGAAATATTTCTTCTGAAGAGACAATTATAGGCACTGGACTTATGTATAAATCAGTAGTACCCGTTTTGTCATTTATAAAAAAAATATTATTCGTAGTAGATGGCATTGTTCTAACGCTATCTTCACCGCCACAGCCTAATAATGAACCAATAACAATAAGAAGTATAAAGATATTTTTTTTCATAGTTTTCCTTTTATGATTTTAATGCCTATTAAACGATACACCAAGTGACATTGTATTTGCTGTATCTCTATTGGCATATTGAATAACTCTTACAGTGTAGTTTCCTATAACTGCTGAAGTAAAATCACAATACTCATAAGGATTGTCCGCTGAGGCACTTCCACAAATATAATTTCCGCTTGGGTCATATACAGCTAAATCAAAATCTTTTCCAATTGGGTGAGGTTCATTTCTATGACTGTATGTGTAATCTCCACTATTTAACCAAGAAATAGCAACCCTATAGTTATCTCCTGTATTAACTACATTAAATTTTAGTTCAATAGCATTGCTTATACTCCCTCCATCACGCGATGCAATATATGAGAAATTATAATTAGATATTTCCGCATAATTACCATCCTTGTAAGTGCTAAGAAAGTCTATCCCTCCTACGCCAACTTTGTCACTACCACCAGTTATACTTTTTGTTGCACCCGCTAACATAATAGCCTTCAACAGGTGTGGTTTATCTTTAGCCCATGATGAATGATTAGACATAAAATCCGCTGCAAATGCTGCCGCATGAGGTGTTGACATGCTTGTACCTGTATAATTAACATGTCCTCCAGCTGTAATATTTGTACCTGGTGCTACAAGTTCAGGTTTTTGATTTTTTGTTTGAGGGTTACCATAACCAGATGAATTATTAATAATGTCATTAGCATCATTATAGTTTCCAACTGTAATAACATTTAAAGCTTTTCCAGGAGATGAAACATTGATGTCATCATTGCCTGCATTTCCTGCAGCCACAAAAATTAAATCATTATTATTAAAGACGTAATTATCAAAATCTCTATCATTTATTCTATAGTCATTTGCTTTATCAACATTTTCCCACGAGTGTGATTGAATTTCAACACTTGGATCAGAAGGATCAGGTAATGTATAGCCTGCTCTACAGTATAAAAAAGCTTCAAGTGAAACCCCTCTAATAATGCCACTTACATTCTCAGGGTGATTGGCTGTTATACCTGAAAGTCTAGTATAATCTGTTATAAATCCAGGATTAGGACAATTACCTTCGCTCATATAAATATTAATACCATTTCCTCTATTCCCATATGAAGCAAAAGGAGTAATATTTGTAGAAAGCATTGCGGAGAAAAGAGCATCTTTTGGATTCGATGGTAATTCTATTCCTAAAATTAAATCTTTATTTTTAGAAAGTTTAATAATCTCATCTTTTGACAATCCTATCTTAAAAGTACTTTTATTATTTAAAGTTAAATATTCTAGTTCTCTTTTACCTAAAAAGGAATAACTATCAGAAAAAAGTTTCAGAGACTTTTTAGTTTCTAGTTTTCTGAGCTTTTTTGCCTTTTTTTTACGAGATAGATTTTTAGCATTAACAATTTTTAGTTCTTCAATAGTTTGTATTTGACCATTGATCTTAATTGTTTCATTTCCTGACTCATCAACGTGTACATGCATTACAGAGCCTATTTTCTCTATGGCAATATTATTTTCTTTAAGAGCAATTAGAACTTCAATGCGTTCTTTCCCCATATGCTTCATTTTTTTGACTAATTGAGTACCTAAATTAGACACCCCCCCAGCAATCCCACCTTAGAGATATGCTTTACTTTAAGTAAAGCTTCCTCAATTTTTTTCTTCTCCAACAACTTTTCAAAAGTATCTTCATTTTTAGCATCTGCTAAACCGCCTAAAATCAAAAATGATAAAGTTACCGACATTAAAACTTTATTCACCGTTTCTCCTTTAAATTTGTTATTCATGTAATTATTTCATAATAAAACTTAGTTTTATATTTTAAAACAATAAACTTCTTGCAAAACTAAAGATAAAGGTACTAAAATTTGCATGAGCAAATATGAAAAATTGATGAAGAAAAAGCAAAAAAGTTTTAAGCGTTTAATTGACGTAAATGAAGAAACTTTTGATGAAATTATAGATGTTTTTAAAGTATATGAAATTAAGTGTAAAATAAATCATGGTATTGACGGTAAAAAGCTTATGTTCTTAATATTAAAGTACTTTTGATGCTTGGATATTATAGTGAATATTGTATACTAAAGCATATTGGATTTGACTATGGTGTTAGTGAACCAACACATTACTAACAGTACTCTGTAAAAATAGCATCACTTCATGGTGTAGATATTAGTAATCATAAAGCACGTCAAATTACAAATGAAGATTTAAAAAACTTTGATTATATTATTGCCTTAGATGAGAGTAATTTAAATGACTTAAAAGATATGGGTGCAACAAATGTCACAAAACTAGGAAGTTATGGTTTTGAAGATAAAGATGTCCCCGACCCCTATTTTTTCTCAGGGTTCGAGGGTTTTGAAAAAGTTTATGAGATGATTGAAATTTGCCTAAAAAATCTATTTAAGTAAATGCTCATATTTAGCATCTGTTAAGATCTTTAAAAATGCTATCATTGCATCGATTTTAGCATCACTCATCACTTTTGCCGAGGTTAATTCATCTTTATTTACTGTAGTATTAACTTCTGCTTCTGCCCAGATTAATCCAGTTTCAGGATTGATTGTATGCTCTGAATTTGGAATAAAGTGATCATAAAACTCTAATACAGTGCGAAGTTTTGAAAATACTCCATTGTGCATGTATGGGGCAGTTACTGCAATATTTCTTAGTGTTGGAACTTTAAATTTACCTTTTTGTTTCTCATCTGTAATGGCAGGATTGCGAAGTAACCCAGTATCTATAAAATTAGCTCCTAAAGTTGTATTTAACAGAAGAAGTTTGCTATTTTTTGGTACACCAGTATTATGGTACTCATAATTGGAAAAAGTTTCATTAGCACTTTCGCTTTTACTCTTTAATTGATGGCATTTTGCACAATTTGTATTTGCCTGAGAAAAGAAAAGAGTCATTCCTAACTCCTCTTGTCCGCTTAGAGTGTATTCACCTTTTAAATATCTATCGTATTTAGAATCAAAAGGAGCAAATTCATCTGTTTTTTCAAACTCAGCAATAGCGTCTGACATAGAAGAGTATGCAATATCGCTATTATCAAAAACGTTGTCACCATAAAGCGTTTTAAATGCTGTTACATATTCGCTTTTTTCCATAAGGCGATTGCTTACACTTCGTTTGTCTGGCATTGCCATCTCTCCTGGATTCGTTGGAGGCCCTTCAGCTTGTTTTGCTAAATCTGCTGCTCTTCCATCCCAAAATTGTCCACCTATATATTCACCTTTAACTTCATCAAAATGAAATGATGGAGATAAAGAGGCATATCCTGCTGATGGAGCATTCCTATCTCCTAGAGATACTCCATTATCTCCTAAAGAAACCATACTTTTTATGCCATTATCTCTTGTATCTACAAAACCATTATCTGGACTATGGCATGTCGCACATGATTGTGTTCTATTTAAAGATAAATCTTTATCAGAAAACAATAGTTTTCCTAAGGCTACTCTTGTCTGTATTTTTGTAGATACTTCACTATTTGAACCACATCCACTAAATAAAACCATAGCTATAATTGTTGATAAACTAATACTTTTTGTCACTACATCTCCTTTTTAAAAAATAAATCCTGCTGTTGCTATAACTACCTTCTCATCAGCAAGCTTTGCTTTGCTACTGTAATCTCTACTGTTATATTCTAGTTTTACAACAACTTTTGAGTCAGGAAAATATGAAAGTCCTGCACTATATTCGTTAAAGTTATAATTACTACTAAACTTTGTTTCATTCTTTGCGTCCATATCTAAACGCTCAACCTCACAAACAGCAAACAGTTGTTGGTTTGTTCCATATGAACTTAGTAAGTCATAACCAACTGTTAAATATTGACCATTTACTGAACTAGAAACTTGTGAGTCTCCTATGCTCCCTGGAAGTGAATTAAGATCACCTCCTAAATCTCCATACGTTGCAAGAGATTGAATGTTCCAACCATTATCTTCATAACTCATGTGTACTTCAGCAAGAGTAATTTTAATGTCTGCATTTGATGAATTTTCTGTGCTTACACCTGGGCGAAGTTCATCTTGTACGCTAGATTTTCCATAAAGAAAAGATGCTCCAGCATTTATTCCATTTTCAAAATCATAAACTCCACGAACAACCATGCTAAAATCATCTGTAAATTGACGTGCGCCTAGTCTTCCTTGCTGTAAAAACCTACCTTCAATTAAACCCCCAGCATCTGGTGAAGTTACAACTCCTGCATAGTATTCAAATTGGTTTAGTTTCCCATATATTAATGCACCATTTGTATGCCAAGTTGATGGAATAATAAGTGTTTCAACTGTTGGACGTTCTGCTGTGAGGTATGCCGTTGGTTCATGGTTTAAGTTTACTAAACCAAAAGGAACAAGCAAATGGCCAACTCTTAAATTATATTTTTCATCAAACATAAAATCTAAATATGAAAACTCTACAATTGCATATTTATAGTTTTTAGTATTATCTGAACGAGCGCCACCATCTTCGAATTCAATTTCTGTATTCATAACAATCCAATCATTAAATTTAAATCCAATATATGGGACAAAACGAACAATATTAAATTCAGACTTTTTTCTTGTATCATTTGCTGTTGTGCTTACAAAGTTTTTAAAGTTTGTATACTTTTTAAATTTGTATTCACCATAACCACCAAGTGAAACAGATGAAGATGAGTTATAAACTTTAGAAGCGGCAACTCCTAAGGAGCTATGGCTTTCGTACGTATCGTTAGATGTAAATACTCCATCTTTTAAACTCATCATCTCTTCAATTAATGCACTACTTTGCTCTTGCTGGTTAGATATGAGCATATTTTGTGATGCTTTCAAGTTTTGTTGAGAACCTTTTAAAATATTCAATTCATTTTCGAGTGCTTCAATGCGTTTTGTCATCTCTTCATTGCTCATAGCAAATAAATATGTTGAAAATAAAAGATTAATTACTATTTTTTTAACCATTTTGTAACTCCTTAAAGGGTTGAATAAATAAAGATAAGATAGTTCTGTATCTACTCTCATCTTTGATTCCAAATTTTAAACTTTTACTTTTTTCATTGTGCAGTGTTTTAAATACTCTGTCCCAAATAGCAAGAGATCCACCAAAATTTTTATTTAATCCATCTATTGAATGATGATATTGATGCATATATGGAGAGATTATCCATTTCTCTATTTTTTTTCCAAAACGAATTTGAACGTGTGAATGACGAAGATTTGAACCTATGAGAGAGAATATAAAAACAAATATATTTACTCCTAAAATATCAATAATTCCAACTCTTGCACCAAAAAAATATAAAAAGATTCCACTAAGTAAACCAATGCTTAGAGCGTATCTAATTGAAAAAAGAATATTTTCTACAAAATGAACTCTGTAAAATGTAAGAGGATTTAAAACTTCAGCACTATGATGTACTTTATGAAACTTCCAAAGAAATTTTACATTGTGCATTAATCTGTGAAGTAAGTAACGTGTAAAATCACTCACTAAAAATACTAAGAGTGTATATAATAAAATGATTACATTTCTATTTAAATGGATAAATTCTACATAACCGATATAATTTTGCATCTGAACTAATGTCCAAGATGCAACTGCGCCAGTGCCAATAATTAGTGGTGATAGTAAAATAGCTTTCACTATCGATGAAAGAAAAAAGTACATATAATCTAGTTTAGCTGACTTATGTAACCAAATATTTTTAGAAAATATCTCTCTTTTTTTTGTATCAAATATATAGATATAGATAGCAGTAATTAACATTGAGCTAAATATATAGAGCCAAAAAATTCTTTGATGCTCATTTACTAAGTAATCGAAACCATAGAATTTCATGTTAATCGCCATCTGCTTCAATAATATCCACGCTAAATTTAAGCGCACCAGTTAATGTATTTACATAACTATTATAGAGGGCATTTAAAGCGTTATAAAGTGTTAGTGTTTTATTACTTGTTAATTCTTGAGATAACGGTGCATTAAACATTTTAATGGCATTTTGCGCAGAGGCTATATTGGCTAAAACTATATTTGCCTCGGCTAAAGCATTTCCAGCGGTTGAAATTGCCAGTAACCCATTAGAGAAAGCTTCTTCATGGGCATTTAAGATAGAAGCTATTACTTCAAGAGAATATTTGCTTGTAGAATACTCTAGTCTTGTGGCATCTGGGTTATCTTTATATTTGGCTGTAAAACCAGCTGCGTCACCTACTCTCCACTCTTTTAATTTGTATGCACTATCTATTAAAATATTTATTAAATCCTCTGCAAAAACTTGAGTATCGAGTTGATTCACATCGATATTTTTGTAATACTTTTCAATCGTGTTCAAATGAGTAATTAATGCATCTATCATAACTGTTGCCATCTCTAGGCGTTTTGTATCATTACCAGAATTAAAAAGTATATATTCAAGTGCATTCACACTTTTATGAGAATTTTTAAAGAGTAAATCACTTGCTTTTGCAGTTGATGCAATGACTGTATCTAATTGTTCTGTTATATCTTCATTTCCAATATGAAAAAAGTCTATAAATCTTGGTGTATCTATTAACGCACTATTTAAAGTTCCAGCAATATAGGTTGCTTCAACTTTTTTCCAAGATAGAATAAATTTTTTAAATTCATATTGTGCATTTGTTAAACTAGAAGATTCTATAGCATCTTTAACAAGTAAAGCATTTCTACTAACATTTGCACTAGATTGTTGTAAAAGATTAGTAACTATATTTTCCGTTGGTTTAATTACCGTTTCAATATTTGCAGATGAGCCTATTAGTCCATTTACTCCATCATATGAATTATTTCCACCACCACATCCAGTAATTAAAAAAGATGTTAAAATTGTTAAAATTATTTTATTCATATTGACCTCATAAATGAAATTAACTCTTGTCTATCTTCTTTTTTTAAATTCATAAACTTTTCTTTACTTTTTTTCGCTTCCCCTCCATGCCAAAGAATGGCTTCTTCAATAGATCTAGCTCGTCCATCGTGTAAATAGTTTGCTTCACCACTTACCTTTTTGTACAAACCAATACCCCAAAGTGGAGGAGTCCTCCATTCGTTCGCATTTAATTCTAATTTTCCATCACTTAAATCTTTTCCCATGTCGTGCAGTAAAAAATCGCTAAATGGATGAATAGTTAAGTTATCTGCTGTTATAAAGCTAGGTATATGACATTTAGAACATGAAATTTGTTTAAAAATTTTTGCTCCATTTACATATTTTTTTGAATTTCTTTGAGTTGGAATTTTTAAAGAACTCACGTAATAGGTAACAGCGTCAAGTCTAGCTTTTGAAACATCAAATTTATTACCTCTTCCTTTTGGAGCATTTAAACACTCTTTTTGTTTATCTGTGCAGTTTTCATTTGGAAATAGATGTGAAGTTAATCCCATGTCATTATTAAAAGCAGCTGCGACTTGCTGTTTTACTGTTGGCGCTGAGGCTTTCCATGTAAAACGTCCGAGCATATTTTTTTTCTTTTCAAGAGAGTATACATAGTTTGTACGTCCAGAGATTCCATCTTTGTTTTTATCTTGTTCATCAGAATTTGCTAAAATAGCACTTTCTGGAATTCTTTCAATTAAACCTAAACCTATAAGAGCTAAACCAATTCTAGGAGCTATTACTGTATTTTTTTGCAGTGCGCCATATTGTAAATCTATAATTGTATATGTTGGTTTGCGCAGATTATATATTGCACCATCAGGATAAGTGTTAAGTATCTCTTTGTAGCTAACCTGAGGTTTACCCTCATAAGGTACATCAAAAGTTCCATTTAAACTAAGTTGCGTTCCATATGTTGGTTCATTTTCTCCATGAGTTGAAAGTCTTAAAATTAAAGAACGGGTTAACTCTCCTTTGTTATCTACTGCTACTCCTGCTCCATTTCTAGGATGACAGTTAATGCAGGTATTTGAGCTAAATAGTGGACCTAGTCCATCTCTTGCGGTAGTCGCTGCTGGTGCTTCAACCCATGGAACCCTAAAAAAACTTTTTCCTAAAATAAATTTATCTAGTTCATCGTTATTTAGATTCTTTAAAGCATGAGAGAAAGCTTTCTTTGAATTATCGTTTGTGCTAACGTCTGAACTGTTTAAGCGTGTTGAAGCTAAACTACAGTTTGTCACCGTTATTAGGCTTGAAAGTAATAGAATAATTTTACGCATTAAATTTTTGTTTCATCACTATCTGTTACATCATCTTCAGTAATTGAGATATTTAGAGTTGAAGCAACATCAACCATTTTATCTCCAAGTGTACGCATATCATTTTTCATTGTTATTAAGACTCTGTTTTGGCTACTTGTAGATTTAATTTGATAATCAAAATGTTCAGTTGATGTCGCTACGCTATTCACACTTGCAATACCTGCGTCAATTTTTTTAATTAAAGCATCAATAGAATTTTTTGTGGAGCTATTTAGTTGTGAGTATAAACTTGTACCTTTTGAAGAGCCTTTATATTCACCTTTTAATATGTTTATAAAACCTTGATAATTGAGTGCAATATCTCTATGTGTATTATCACTAAAACATGAATGTTCATCTTCTTCACTTGGAGTAAGTACAGCAACAGCAATTCTTTCATTTGCAAGTTCAGATTTAATAAAAACACCCATACCTCTCATAATTGTTTTAAGAGCTGAAGTTTCTGATATATTTTTACTAGCATCTATACCTGTTAATGTCCCTAAAATTGCTCCTCTATAACATCCTGTTGCGTCAATCGAACAATTAACACTTGCAGTTGTATCCCAAGCATCTTTGACAATTTTTAAATCATTAACAAGTTTTTGAGTTGATGCTTGTAAATATGCTTTGCGCCTATCTGCATTTTTATCTGTTGTATAATCAGTTACGGCTCTTTGTCCAGCTGTTAATGCTCCATTTGTTATAGCGTCTGTGATAAAACTTGAATAATCTTGATCTTGTCCCCAAAGCAAAAATTCAATGGCATGGTAACCAGTTGCAACATTTGCATCACCACCATTTTCGTTAAGTGCAGTAAGAGAGGCTACAGATATAGTTGTAGTATCAATTTCTGTTCCACCAGTTGGTGTAAATTTGCCACGAGTATCAATGATATTTCCACTTGTTCTTGTACCCGATGCATTTATGGTGTAATCAATTAAATTTTCATCCAAAGGCCATGCGTTAATTTGTCCTTCATGCGCTCCATAAGCTTTATTCACCCAACCACTTTCTGCATCAATTGGACCATCAGATAATCTAAAGATTTCTGTAGTACCATATGATTCACGTGCATTTAACCAAGCATCTTTTGCTACTTGAAGAGTTGTATTTGTTGGAGATGCTACAAATGCTTCAATAGCTGTTTTAAGACTTACTGCGTCATTGTAAGCATCATTATAGTTTTGTGTTGCTATATCTGCGTATGTTCTAAGAATTGATTGTTTTGGAGTACTTGATGTTGTTGCATCTACTATGCCACCATTTGTTGAATTTGCCCAAAAACCTTTTCCAACTCCAATTGTTTTAAATTCTTTATTGTTTGAAGTAGCGCTTAACCATTTTCCTGTAGAAGAATCATATAAAAATATTTTTTCCACATCATCAATAATATTATCAACAGATATTTCTGTATCACTTAAGCCTGTTCCTAAAAGATTCCAGCCCTTTTGTACTTTATAACTATCAGCTTTTAATGCTGAAATTGTTGCAAATGACAATGATGCCATTATAAATGTTATTTTTTTCAATATTTTTCCTTTAATAATGATTATCAAATGCAAGTATAATAAAATAAACTTAGAGTAATTTTAAAATGATTATGGTTATCAATTTTATTACATCTTAAGTTTATTCATCTATAATTCAATTTTAAAATTAAGGAATTAATCTTATGGATGATATTGTTGAGTTAATAGCTAGTCATAAATTTTCTACACAGTACCAAGCAATAGTAGATTCATCTACCTTAGAAATATATGCCTATGAAGCATTGGCTAGATTTAATGTAAATAATAAAAATATACCACCAGATACAATGTTTGCTAGATGCCATGAGAATTTAGACATTTTTTTTCTTTTAGAGGTGCATATAAAAAAGTTTCAATTAAATAACCGCCCAAAAGGATACCCACTGTTTTTGAATCTTGATCCAGATATTTGTATTAGTGAAATGCAGATACGTTATTGGTTAAACCTTTTTGGTAATCAAAAAGATATTGTAATTGAAATTATAGAGAATTTAGATCAAGCAAATTTGGATCATGTGAGACTTTTTATTGAATGGCTAGAGGAGTATAAAATACGTTTTGCATTGGATGATTTTGGTAAAGATGGTTCATTATTTAGCGCAGAACTAACTAAAAAATCTGAATATATAAAACTAGATATAGATTTCTTACGTCATATGAAAGTTGATGGCTCTTATATTGAACTATTAAGAGGTGTAGTGAATTTTGCAAAATTAAGTGGGAAAAAAACCATTTTAGAAGGAGTTGAAAATAAAGAAGATATTGAGTTAGCACGTTTATTGAAAATAGATTATATTCAAGGATTCTATTTTAAAGATAGTTTTGAAGATATTATACAAAAAAGTGATATTGATTTATATATAGGTTGAATAATGCTAGAATTATTTGTAAAGACAATAGACTTCCTATAAAATTAGAAGTCTAACAACAGATGTTAAAAGGAAATATTATGTTAACAGAAAAAATATTAAGTAGGTTGAATAATCAGGTTAATTTGGAATTTTATTCTTCAAATTTATATCTTCAAATGAGTGCATGGTGCGCAGATAATGGACTCAATGGTTCATCCGCTTTTTTAAGAGCTCACGCAAAAGAAGAGATGCAACATATGCACAAACTTTTTGATTATGTAATAGGAACAGGAGCCATGCCAATTTTGAATGAAATTAAAAAACCAAAGAGTGACTTTAATGACATAAAAGATGTTTTTGAAACGATATTTGAACATGAAAAATATATAACTAAACAGATTAATAAATTAGTTAGTGCGACATTTGAAGAAAAAGATTTTTCATCTTTTAATTTTTTACAATGGTATGTTGGAGAACAACATGAAGAAGAAAAACTGTTTAAATCAATTTTAGATAAGATTATAATTATTGGAACAAAGGGACAAGGACTTTTTATGTTAGATAAGGAGATAGAAAGAATGCCTACAAAAACACATTGATAGTGTGGGTGTCTATTGACACCCCACACACTCTTGGTTTCTATCTTGAACTTCATCTATTGCTTCAGGAGATTGACTTCTTAGATAGTATGTAGATTTTAAACCAAGTCTCCAAGCCTCACTATAAATTTCATGTAGTAGTTTTCCACTCGCAATCTCTAAAGATATAAATATATTTAAGCTCTGTCCTTGATCAATCCACTTTTGTCTTATAGCACCTGCTTTAATTAAAAGTTTTTGATCTATCTCATATGATGGTTGGTAATATGCCCAAGTATCAGGGGAAAGATTAGGCGCACATACTGGAATTAATCCACTTAAGTTCTCTTCATACCATTTACGCTTGTAAATTGGTTCAATGGCTTGTGTTGTACCGACTAATATAGAGATGGAACTAGTCGGTGCAATTGCCATTAAGTAACCATTGCGCATACCTTGAGTTTTGACCTTTTCACGTAATTTATCCCATTCATATGTTAGACCAAATAGACCACCTCTATCTACAAGTCGTGCAACTTCAGGTTTTACATGATCCATTGGCATAATACCTTTACTCCATTTTGAACCATTAAATTCTGGATAAGTGCCTTTTTCTAAACTAAGGTCACTTGAAGAATTAATTACATTGTAACTAATAATCTCCATTACTTCATCAATTTTATCAAAATGTTCAGGACTTCCCCATGGTATTTGAGATTCAGCTAACATCTGTGCTTCACCCATTACCCCCAGTCCTATAGCACGCGAGCGGATGTTTGTTTTTTTGACTTTTTCAAGAGGATAAAAATTTAAATCAATTACATTGTCTAACATTCTAACAGCTGTTGGAATAACTCGTTCAATATCCTCTTTAGTATTGATACGAGATAGATTGACGCTCCCTAAATTACAGACCGCCGTTGCTCCATCAATTTTTTCTTTTTCCACAATGAAAATTGCCTTGCCATCAATACTATCTAATGCTGTAACTTTATTCGCTTTTTTAATTAGACCATTATCTAATTTAATATCTTCATACTCTTCAAAACTTTGTGTTGAACCATCTGTAAATTTGATTAAAGTTTTGTAGTGGTTTGGTGATGTATTTTGGAAAATTTCAGTACATAGATTTGAGCTATGTATTGTTCCAAAATGATCATTTGGATTCGCTTTGTTCGCTGTATCTTTAAAACATAAGAATGGGCTACCACTTTCAAAATAACTCGTTAAAATCTTTTTCCAAAGGTTTTTTGCATTTATTTTATCTTTTGTATAGCTGTCATCATTTTCAAGCTCAATATACCTTTTATTGAACTTTTCACCATGAAGTCCACTTAATTCCTGTGCTTGCAGTGGGTCAAAAAGTGTCCACATCTCGTTATTAATAGCACGTTCCATAAATATATCGTTTAACCAAAGTGCTGGGAATAAATCATGCGCACGACGGCGTTCTTCACCACTATTTTTCTTTAGATCTAAGAAGTCATTTATATCTAAATGCCATGGCTCCATATAAACAGCAATTGCACCTTTGCGTGTTCCTAGTTGATCTACTGCTATTGCAATGTCATTTGTTATTTTTAGAAAAGGAACTGTACCGCCCGCTGCATTTTTATGCCCATCAATATATGAACCCATTGCACGAACTTGATTCCAATCCCATCCAATACCACCACCAAATTTACTAAGCATTGCCATCTCTTTATAAGCATCAAAAATACCCTCAATATTATCAGGTGTTGAGCCGATATAACATGAACTTAATTGGTGACGAGGTGTACGGGCGTTAGATAAGGTAGGAGTTGCTACCATAACTTCAAAGCGACTTATAATGTCGTAAAACTTTTTTGCCCACTTTTGTGGCTCTTGTTCATTTTGTGCTAAAAACATGGCAATTGCCATAAACATATGTTGAGGTAACTCTATTGGATTTGATTTACTGTCCTTAATTAAATATCTATCATATAAGGTTTTAATACCAAGGTAATTAAACTGTAAGTCACGTTCAGGTTTTATATATTTGTCTAATTCAGCGAGATCATATTTCTCTTTTAACCCAATTAATAGACGTCCCTCTTTTTCACCTTTTGCAAAATAGTTTTCTAGCTTATCATAACCGGTAAATCCATTTACTTGGTGATATAAATCATATAAGAAAAGACGTGAAGCAACGAATGTCCAGTTAGGAGCATCAATATCAATTTTATCTACAGCAGTTTTAATAAGTGTTTTTTGAATTTCAGCACTGCTGATTCCATCTCTAAAATGTAGTTGTGCGTCAACTTCAAGTTCACTTTGACTAACACCACTTAATCCCTCAACAGAAGTGGATGTATACTTTTGAATTTTACTAATATCCAAACCTTCAATGCGTCCATTTCTTTTTACAATTGTTATCATGCTTTACCTTTTAAGAGTCAAATACTCGTGCAAAAATTTTATCTACATTTTTTGTATAATATTTATAGTCAAAAGAATCTCTAATTTGCTTTTCACCTAGGGCTTCTAAAAGTTCTTTATCCTCTAGTAGATATTGAAGATATAAGCTCTCTTTATTTTCGTTAAGTGCAGGTTTACCTTGTTGTAAATCTTCCCAAACTTTCATAGCATTTCTTTGTACTATTTTATAAGCGTTCTCACGTGTTATACCTTTTAGTGGAAGCTCTAAAAGAATACGCTGTGAAAATACAAGACCACCAGTAAGGTGTAAATTTTTCATCATATTTTCAGGGTATACTACCATTTTGTCAAGAAGACCATTTAGACGATTAAGCATAAAGTCTGATGTAATAAATGCATCTGGGAGTATAAATCTTTCAACTGAAGAGTGCGAAATATCACGTTCATGCCATAAGGCAACATTTTCCATAGCTGGCGTTGCGTAGGATCTTACCATTCTAGCAAGGCCTGTAATGTTCTCACTTAGGATAGGATTACGTTTATGAGGCATTGCTGAGCTTCCTTTTTGCCCCTTAGAGAAAAACTCTTCAACCTCATATACTTCAGTTCTTTGATAGTGTCTAATAGCTACAGCAATTTTCTCAACTGTAGAACTCATTAGAGCTAGTGAAGTCATAAGTCTAGCATAGCGATCACGCTGTATTACTTGATTACTAACTGGTGCAGCTGTTAGTTCAAGCTCACTACAAACTAACTCTTCTAGCTCCATTGGTGCGTGAGCAAAGTTACCCATCGCTCCACTAATTTGACCCACGCTAATTACATCTAAAGTCTCTTCTAAATTCTTAAGATGTCTCTTCATTTCATCATACCAAATTGCAACTACTAAACCAAAGGTAATTGGTTCACCATGGATACCATGCGAACGTCCAACCATCAAGGTAAATTTATGCTCTTTAGCTCTTCTTTCTAGTGTCTTTAGTACCATTTTCATATCTTCTATGACTATTTTTAAAGATGTTCGCATTTGAAGAGCAACTGCGGTATCAATTGCATCTGAACTTGTCATACCATAATGAATCCATCTACTCTCTTCGCCAAGACTATCGGCAACAGATGTTAAAAATGCTATTACATCATGTTTCGTAACTTTTTCTATCTCATCAATTTTATCCACATCAAATGAAGCATTATCGACAATCTTTTTGCAATCATCATCTGGTATTAGACCTAATTTATTCCAAGCCTTTACAGCTGCAATTTCAACCTCTAGCCATGCTTGATATTTTGCTTGTATTGTCCAGTTTGATTTCATCTCTTCACGTGCGTAGCGTTCAACCATTTTTGTCCCTAAGAATAATTATTATAAAGATAAGATATTATCCAATCATTGTTTAAAATAGACTTCTTAGAAAATCAGAAGTTAATAAAGGAAATAATTGCCATTTGTTCATAAAACTTTTTTCGTAAAGAGTAAACAAAAAGCATTTCTATTTTTAGTTAGAAGTATGGGTTATGATTTTAAAATTTCGCAAAGCTTAATTTCAAAAGGTAGACTTTTTTGCAATGGAAAAGTTATGGATAGAGCTGGTGGTGAAATAGAGGGTGAGTGTTCATTGATAATTTTTAAACCATTGACTAAGGGATTAACGCCTACGTTTATTACAGATGAGTTTGCACTATTTGATAAACCAAGTGGTCTTTTAGTTCATCCTCAAAATCGTAATACTCCCTACTCTCTTACAGATGAGATTAAGCACCATTTTGGTGATAATGCTAACCTTGTTCATAGAATTGACCAAGAGACAAGTGGACTAGTTTTAGTTAGTAGAAATAAAAAAAGTGAAATCTATTTAAAGACTTTATTTGAAAAAAGGTTTATTCAAAAGGAGTATATGGCATTGGTTCATGGTAGATTAGATAGTGAGTTATTGATTAACGAACCACTACTTAGAGATAGTGATAGTTCCGGTATTGTTAAGGTTATGGTTAAAGTTCATTCTGCTGGTAAAGTATCTTCTACATATGTTAAACCTATTAAATATTTTTCACATAATGATACTACACTTACCTTGGTCTATCCAAGAACAGGAAGACAACATCAGATAAGAGCTCATTTGTTTCACGTGAAACATTCAATAGTTGGAGATCCATTATATTCTATGAACGAAGATAATGCTATAAAGTTTTTAAATAAAAAACTTAGTTTTAATGAGCGATTAAAATTTAGTGGGGCACATAGATTAATGCTTCATGCAAAGTCATTATCTTTTAACTATAAAAATAGTTATTTTATAGCTTCCAAATATAATTTTGAAAATGAGTGTAGACTCGTTTAGATGTTTCACGTGAAACATCTAGTAGATGTGCGAAGCGCCTGTGAGTTAGATTGGTTAAGATAATAGAAGAAAGCTATTTTGTAAATTAGAATATTTAAAGTTTATTTTAGGTTTTTACAAAAAGAGATTAATCAGTCAAGATCTTCACCTATTTTTGCATAAATTAAAAGTTTTGCAATACTTAGTGCTCTATCTGAAATTTTATCTAAACCTCTTAAACTAATTAGAACATCTAAATACTCTTTTTGATTGTTGTTTAGTTCACACATTATTTTAAACATATTTGTTTCAATCATTGTATAAAGTTGATCTGTTTGTATTTCAGCTAGCTCAGTATTCTTTAGATGAAATTGCATCTCATCTGAATCATCAGTTGTGATAATACTTATGGAGTGTTCTAAGGCAGAGATGGTCTCTTTATGCATTGGTATTGTGTAGGTTAAAACAATCTCATTAAAAAATTCATCATTCTCATTTTGACTAATATTTTTTATATATTTTCTCGTTTTAATAGCTGCACGATTTAATTCATTTGTTATTTTAAGGTAGGCAACAAGTTCACGTAAATCTTTTGCTTCAGGTGAGTATAGTGCTAATACTCGAACCATTTGTTTATCAAGTTCATTAGCATTTTTTGCAAAACTTTTTAATAAAGCTTTTGCTTCATCGTACTTTATTACATTTTTATTTTCTATTGTCTGCAAAACTAATTTATTTGACATAATAATTTTTTCTGCAAGAGCAATTATATTTTTTTGTATGCTAGATAGCATATCCTTATAGGTTTTTAACATTATTATCCTTATCCAAATCTTCCAGTAATATAGTCTTCTGTTCTTTTCTCTTTAGGGTTTATAAAAATTGTATCAGTCTTACCAAACTCAATCATTTCACCTTGATCAAAAAATGCAGTATAATCAGATACTCTGGCAGCTTGTTGCATATTATGAGTTACGATAATAATCGTATAATCTTTTTTTAATTCTAGCATTAAAGATTCTATCTTTTCTGTTGATATTGGGTCTAGTGCAGAGGTTGGTTCATCCATCAAAATAATATCGGGGCTAACTGCAATTGTTCTTGCAATACATAGACGTTGTTGCTGTCCACCTGAGAGTGAAGTTCCAGGGTCTCTTAATTTATTTTTTACTTCATCCCACAATGCAGATCTCTTAAGAGAGTGTTCTACAAGATTATCACACTCTATCCCTTTTGTTGTAATACCATGTTTTATTGGTGCGTAAGATACATTGTCATATATAGATTTTGGGAAAGGGTTAGGTTGTTGAAAAACCATACCTATCTTTTTTCTTACAGCTACTTCATCAACATCATTATCATAGATATTTTTATTACCAATAATAATTTTACCAGAAGTGATAGTATTATCTATTAGTTCATTCATTCTATTGATAGATCTTAGAAATGTAGACTTACCGCAACCTGATGGTCCAACAATCGCAGTAATGGTATTGGGTTTAAACTCTAAATTAATACTTTTAAGAGCATGATTGTCTTTATACCAAAGATTTAAATCTTTTATCTGGACTTTTGTATTTTTCACCATTTCACCTCATATTTTTTTCGTAAATAAATTGCTATTGAGTTAAGTAAAATTAGTATACTAAGGAGAACCATAATAGCAGCAGCTGTTTTCTCAATGTATGCGCGCTCTGGCATTCCAGCCCATGTAAAAACCTGTGCAGGTAAAACTGTAGCTGCATCTAGTATTGAGGTTGGACTATCTGGTATAAAAGCAATCATACCTATAATAATGAGTGGTGCAGTCTCACCTAGTGCTTGAGCTAAACCAATAATTGAACCAGTCATGATTCCTGGGAATGCAAGTGGTAGTACATGTCCGGTTACGACTTGTACCTTTGTCAGTCCAACAGCAAAACCAGCTTGTCTTACAGAGTTAGGCACACCTCTTAGTGCTGCACGTGAACTCACTATAATAATTGGAAGCGTCATAAGAGCCAAAGTTAATCCACCTACAAGTGCAGAACTTCTAGGCATTCCAAAGCTATTTATAAATATTGCAAGTCCTAATAGTCCAAATAAAATTGATGGGATTGCAGCTAAATTATTTATATTAATTTCTATTATCTGTGTCTTTAAGTTGTCTTTTGAAAATTCTTCAAGATATATTGCAGTCATTACACCTATTGGAAAAGCAAATAGCATTGTAACAATGAGAGTGAGTATCGTTCCTATCATGGATGATAAGATTCCAGCAAATTCAGGAACTTTTGAATCGCCATTACTAAAGAATGTCTTATTGAATTTTAGTTGAATAATTTTATTCTTTTTTAATTTATCAACGAAAATTTTATCTTTAGGTTTTAGTTTTGAGTAGTGACCCTTTAAATACTGATCAACTTGATCATCAGCTAAAACCCACTTTTTAACTGTTGTATATAAAAGCGATGGATTTTGTTTTATATGTTTTGGAATTTCTCTTAAATATGCACGACTGACAATTCTTTTGTACTTTTTATCGATTGCTACTCTTGGTGATCTCATACTTTTTTCACTGTATGTAACATCTACATATACGTATGCTTGATTTAAAGCTGGAAATGCTTTTATACCAATATCAACTATGAAAAATAGTAGAAATGCTAATGAAAATAGTAAAGAACTATATGTGAATAGTTTAAATCTTTTCGTTTTTGCATGACGTTTTTTTAAACTTAAATCATAAAATGGATTTTCAGACTTTTTCATAATGTATTTACTTTATATTTTTCTTTAAATTTTTTAATCATTAGTACAGAAACAATATTTATACCTAAAGTGACGAAAAATAGAATCAAACCAAGGGCAAATGCGGATAGTGTCTCAGGAGAGTTAAAAGATTGATCTCCTGATAAAGCATCAACAATTCTTACTGTAACTGTTGTCATATCTTCTAATGGGTTGAGTGTTAGGCTTGGACGTAGTCCTGCTGCCATTACAACAATCATAGTCTCACCTAATGCTTTTGATAATCCAAGTAATATAGCAGATATAATTCCTGGCATTGCAGAAGGTATTACAATATTTAAAATGGTTTCACTAGATGTCATACCAAGTGCTAAAGATGCTTTACGTTGAGAGTTAGGAACTGCTCTTATTACATCATCACTAAGTGAGGATATTACAGGAGTAATCATTATCCCCATTACAATTCCACTAGCAAGAGCACTATTAAAAGATGCCTCAAGGCCAATACTTTGCGCAATATCTACAATTAATGGTGCAATTGTAATGGCTGCGAAGAATCCATATACAACTGTAGGGATACCTGCTAGCATTTCAAGGATTGGTTTAACTCTATTACGCAACTTATAGCTTGCGTACTCACTCATAAATATTGCACTTCCTAAGCCAACAGGAACTGCAACAAGCATAGCAATAATTGTTATTACAAAAGTGCCAGAAAAGATTGGCAATGCGCCAAATTTACTATTTTCAATACCAGGTGACCACTCTGTACCAGTGATAAAATAGCTAAAAGATCTAAGCTCGAAAAACTCTATTGCTTCAAATAAAATCGAAAATAAAATTCCAAATGTAATCAATACTGATATTGTTGATGCTGTTAAAAGAGTTAGTGTAACTAGTCTCTCTTCTATTCTTAAAAATCTACTTCTCAACGTATTAAATCTTTTAGGGTTAATTTAATTCTCTGTTTTACATCATTTTGAACCATGTGACGTATATCTTCTGGAAGATGAATTAAACCAATATCAGTTAATATAGAGTCCTCACCAATCATATCTTCGCTCATGAAGAGGGAAATATATTTATCCATTGAAGGAATTAATTTTGAGTGATGATTTTTTATATAGAAAAATAGGCTTCTTGAAACAGGATATTCCCTATCAGAAATAGTCTCAATTGTTGGAGCCACACCATCAATTTTAGCACCGATAATTTTATCTTCATTTTCAACTAAGAAGCTATATCCAAAAATACCAAATGCCTTTTTATTTCTAGTTAATTTTTGAACTATTATGTTGTCATTTTCACCTGATGGAATATATACACCATCTTGACGGATTCTATTATATTTTTTGTATCCAGCATTCTTGTAAAGACTCATTTTCTTAGTTAAGCTAAACATTACCATATCTTCAAAAGCATCACGAGTACCACTACTAGTTGGTGGACCATAGATAATAATTTCACGTTTTGGTAAAGAGCTGTCAATTTCATTCCAAAATTTATAGGGATTTTTAACTAGTGATTTTCCATTATGTGATGGAACTTCTGCTGCAACTGCCAATAGAAGTTGCATTTTTGTTAAATTAAATACCTTATTCTCTTTGCTTTGTGCAAATGCAATACCATCAAAGCCAATCATAACCTCAGTTATATCTGTAACTCCATTTGACTTACATAGTTTAAACTCTTTAACTTTCATATGACGAGATGAGTTTGCAATACTAGGAGTACCAATGTCGTTACTTTTACAAAAAAGTTTTATACCACCGCCTGAACCTGTAGATTCAACTACTGGAGTAGGAAATGACGTTGTCGCACCAAGCTCTTCAGCAACAGAACTTGAAAATGGGTATATTGTAGATGAACCTACAATTCTCAGTTGTCCGCTTGCTTGCAAGTTGAAACTAGATATTAAAATTATAAGCATAGTTAATATAATATTTTTGCTCTTCATGAATATTATTCTCCTTATATTAAGTTATTAAAATACATCAATAACACTCCCAGTTATTAATGAAAAGGCAAGTGGTTTCTTTGATTCTTTTGACATTTTTTTAACCATTGCTAAAGTGCCATCTAAATACTGTATATTACTCTCAACATCAACTTCTAAGATAGCACAAGCAACGCTCATAGTATCAAATTTACGTTTTACACCATGTCTATCTGTCATATGTATACAACCATTATCTAGGTCATTTTTGGTATAAAAACTTAGGATACTATCTCTAAACTCTTTTTGGACAGTTTTCATTTTTTTATAGACGTAAGAGATATTTTTTCCAGTGAAACCTACAAAAAAGTCATCTCCTCCAACATGTCCTATAAAATCTTCGATAGATAAATGTTTTTGTAGTATTTCTGAAAAAAGTATAATCGCACGATCACCTTTTCTAAAACCATAATAATCATTAAATGGTTTAAAGTCATTAAAGTCAAAATAGACTAAATGAGTCATAACCCTATTTTTAGCAGAAAAACAGTTTTGAATAAACTCCTCAATATAGACATTGCCAGGTAGTTTAGAGAGTGGATTTTGGTTTTTTGCAGCATATAAATTTTTATTGTATAGAATTTCTAGGAGAGTATTAAGACTTATAAAACCATAATAAGCATCATCTTTTGTAATAAAAACACCCTCTTTTTTCTCCTTTTTTTGTGCTTGATTGTATGTATTTAGTATTTTGTCAACTCCCCATGATAGCTCTACTGATGTAGCTGGTTTAATAAACTCTTTTAGTTTTGAACTTACAAGTAAGTTTTGAGCTAAAGCCATCCCATATTGTGAATATGAGATATGTTTAACATCACTCTCATATATGATACCAACTAAATTGTTTTTATCATCAACAAGTGGAACAAATACATTCTCTTTATTACTTTTAAAGTAGTTAAATAGCTCTTTCATCGTTGAATTTTCGCTGAGAGTTTTAGGTCTTGTAATATGTTTTTCTAGCTCTTCTAGTTTATTATTGGAACGTTTTTCATTCATATTTAATTTTGATAAAACAGAACTTATAGCTTCTATTTTATTGATTTCTTGAGTTGGTTTTTGTATGAAATAGCCTTGTATCATGTCAAAACCCATATTTTTACAGGCATAAAACTCTTTATCTGTCTCTACTCCCTCAGCAATAACTTTCATGCCCATAACATGTGCCATATCTATTAGTGAAGAGCAAAAATGTTTCTTTTTAAAATCTTTTTCAATCTCTTGAATAAAGAAGCGATCTATTTTTATGAAGTTTGGTTCTGAAAAATATAGCATTTTCATACCAGAAATTCCAGTACCATAATCATCTATAGCTATATTAAAACCCTCCCCTTTATAGAGGTTGGCAATATTACTAATTTCGTGAGGACTATTAATCGAACCACGTTCACTTATCTCAAAACAGAGATATTTTTGTTCAATTTTTAGTTCATGTAAAATTTGTATAGTATTTCCCATGGAGTAGTCAGGCATACGCATTAGACGGTTATCTAAATTATAAAATAAGTGGATGCCGCTGATGTCAATATTAGAAAACTTAACGAGCGCTTTTTTTCTCAACTCTAAGTCTAGTTGATATAGTACACCAACATTATAAGCTGCATCAAATAATTCAAATATAGAATCAAATTTACCTGCTTTTTTTACATTTCTAAGCAGTGCTTCTACTCCAAATATTTTTCCAGTATTTGAGTAGACAATTGGTTGAAATGCAAAATCAAGTTTGTCTAAAACTTTTTTCCAAAAAGATGGCAACATTACCCTACCCCTGTGCTGCAATTATTTAGCATAATAACTTTCATTAGTTTCATAAAGATTACAGTTGTTAAAATCAAACTGTATTGCTTGGTAGATATGAAGATTATTTTAGTTTTGCAAGAGCTATCTTTGTATTTTCTAAGAAGTATGCTTAAGTTTAGGTATAATTTTATTTATGAAAGATTACTCTTTAAAAATGGTTTTAGCAGGTTTATTAGGGGCAGTATTTGCCAGTATTTTTATTATATTATCCCTTATAATTCCACTTGATAAACCAGAATATGCGAAATTAAAAGCTCACCCTAAAAATAAATTAGGGAAGATTTCAGAAAGTATTGGGAAAAGATAACGTTACCCATTTTTTAAAGTATAATAGATACCATAAAGTCCCATGGCAGTGATAATCGTTAAAACCGAGTACATTGTTATTTCAACTGTCATATAATTCTCCTATATTATTTAGTTTGTTCTCTTAATTGTCCACAAGCTGCACTTATGTCAATCCCTTTTGATTGTCGAATTGTCGAGAGTATACCATGATTGATTAGATAATCAGAAAATATTTGCATGTTTTTATTGCTAGGTCTTTTATAGTTACTACCCTCATAAGGGTTAAAGTATATTAGATTAACTTTTGCATTAATTCCATGTAAGAGTTTTACTAATTTTTTAGCACTTATTAAGTCATCATTTATCTCATTTATAACTAGATATTCAAACATAACTCTTTTTCGTTTATCTATTGGAAAGTTTTTAACTGCATTTAAGATAGAAGCAATATTATAAGCCTTATTCATAGGAATTAACTCTTCTCTTAGTTCATCATCAACAGCATGTAGGGAAATTGCTAGATTAACACCTAAATCCATTTCGCCAAGTTTATCTATCTTTGAACTTAATCCACTAGTAGATACAGTTTGTCGTCTAGGTGAAATTGCCAATCCATCTGATTCTGAAAATATCTTAATTGCAGTGGTTAGAGCTGTTAAGTTATCAAGAGGTTCACCCATACCCATGTAAACTATATTACCACGTCTATTATGCTCTATCTGTTTATTGCGCTTAATATATACAATTTGTGCAACAATCTCTCCTGCACTAAGATTACGAATGAAACCACCCTTTGCTGTAAGACAGAAACTACACCCTACTTTACAACCAACTTGTGTAGAGATACATACAGTATATTTAGCATGATGGATTAATTCACCATTTTCATTATATTTTTCATCTTTCATCTTAAGAAGTACCGTCTCTATAGTATGTCTGTCTTTAAGTTCAAAAAGATATTTAATAGTTCCATCATCACTTTGCTGTGTTTGAAGAATTTTTAAAGGAGATATTTCAAACTTCTCATTTAACTCAGTTCTGAGAATTTTTGGAATATTTTGCATCTCATTAAAGCTCGTCACATAATTGTGATATAACCATGAATAGATTTGCTTAGCTCTAAAAGCTGGTTTAACAAGAGCTTTTAAATCTTCTAAAGGGTAATCATATATTATCGGCTTCATACTAAACCTTTAGCAATTAGCTCTTTAACGTAAGCGTCTAGTTTATTTATTGCCATTTCGTGATTAGCCATAAATGTAGAGTGAGCATCGCTATTAGTTTTATTGGTAACAATAAAGATTCCACCGCAAGGAATATTAAATTCTTGTGCGGTACGCATTATGGAAAAAAACTCCATATTCTCAAGATTAATTTTAAGAGATGACATTTTTTTTGAGAGTTCTGCATCGGTTGTTATATAGTTACTTGAATTAATTATTACGTCTGAGGTTATACTACTCTCATCGCTAACTATTAGATTGTCAATTGGAGTATAAGACTTTTTTTGTAAAAAAGATAGTTCAATGTTTGACGCACTTTTACTTGTTACTATATCAAATGTGTTATGTTTGGCATAACTTCCTGCTGTTCCCACAAACAATAGGTACGAGGGTGCTTCCATAATACATAATCTTGTTGTGTTAATAGCACTCTCAACTAGTCCAATACCAACTGGTGTTGCGAAATCAAAACTTTCGCTATTTCCTGCACATAGTATCATATTCGCACCGGTATATTATTATTTTTTAAATGTCTTTTTAAATCTATAATATCAATTTCTCGAAAATGAAAAATAGAAGCAGCAAGTGCGGCATCTGCACCATGTTCAAAAACATCTTGAATATGTTCCATTGTACCAGCTCCACCACTAGCAATTACAGGCACATGTAAAAGATGTGAAATTTTTTCTGTAATTTCAATATCAAATCCAGTTTTTGTACCATCAGCATCCATAGATGTTAATAAAATTTCACCAGCTCCACGTTCGACTACTTCAGTAGCCCACTCTATAGCATCGATACCAGTATCAATTCTACCTCCATTTATGAAAACATTGTAATTACCATTTTTAGTGTGTTTAACATCAATTGCAACAACAATACATTGACTACCAAATCTTTTCGAAGCTTCATTTATAAAGTCTGGATTTTTAATGGCTGCTGAATTTATACTTACTTTATCGCATCCAACATTTAAAAGTTTATAAATATCATCTAATGTTCTAATCCCACCACCCACTGTTAAGGGGATGAAAATCTCTTTTGCAACCTCTTCTACAATATGAACAATGGTGTCGCGTTCCTCATGGCTTGCTGTAATGTCTAAAAATGTAATTTCATCAGCACCCTCTTCATTGTATCTACGTGCTACTTCTACAGGGTCTCCAGCATCTTTTAAACCAACAAAGTTAACACCCTTTACCACTCTTCCATTCTTGACATCAAGACAGGGAATAATTCGTTTTGCAAAATAGTTCATGTTTACCTCTTTAAAGATGAAATATTATCGTAATTTTGTTTTCTATAAGAGTAATTTAGATACTATGCAATAAATGATTGATAATATAAAAGCTAAAAAGTTTTTTGGTCAGAATTTTTTGCACGATGAGACCGTACTAAGAAAAATAATCGAAGCGATTCCCAATACAACTACAAAAAAAATTGTAGAAATTGGGCCTGGCTTAGGTGATTTGACTTCACATTTATTGAAACTCAATAATGTAGAAGCTTTTGAGGTCGATACCGATTTATGCGAACGTTTAAGTATTCGTTTCAAAAATGAGTTAGAGAACTCTACGTTTACTCTTGCATGTGGCGATGTATTAGAGGCGTGGAAAGAGCAGAGCTTAGTTAATTATCAATACAGTATGGTGGCTAATTTACCGTACTATATTGCTACGAACATTATTTTGCAAGCTATTAGTGATGAGAGGTGTGAGGATTTAACGGTTTTGGTTCAAAAAGAGGTTGCTTTGAAATTTGCAGCTTCTTGTAATACTAAACCGTTTAGCGCCTTATCTGTAATTGCCCAAAGTGCAGGTGATGTTGATATAGCTTTAGAAGTACCGCCAGAGGCGTTTAATCCGGCTCCAAAAGTAACTTCTGCTGTTCTGAGAGTAAAAAAAAATAAAAGTTGTTGTAGTAAGCGGTTTAATGCGATGTTACGTATAGCATTTTCACAGCCTCGCAAAACTTTGCAAAAGAATCTCAGTTCTCATTATGAAAAGTCGAAAGTAATTTCTGCTATAGGAACACTTAATCTAAGTCCAACGGTTCGTCCTCATCAGATAGAAGTGTCAAATTACCATCAACTCTATATGCTTTTTGAAGGGAGTAAAGATGGATTTACAAGAAAATAGTGATAGTACCAATAATAGTGGACAAAAAAAAAGTGAGGTAGTAAAGAAAGAGAAACAAGAGAGTGATCGTTCTGCCTATCACAAAAGTCAAAGTAGAAATAGACCTACAGGTAATCGCGAACAAAGAGATAATAACTATACAAAAAGTGGTGACAACAGAAATAACTATAAGAGTGGTGGTAGAAGTAACTCGCCAAGAGATGCAAAAAAGGGTGGGCGTTCCAAGTTCGCAGCAGCAACTGATAAGTCCTTGCAAGATTGTGTAGCAAGAAATCAAAAAATGCATGAGGCAAGACTAAACCCTAATAGCAAAATAAATATTAACAATGACGCAAAGATTAGAATAACTCCACTCGGTGGACTCGGTGAAATTGGTGGAAATATTACTGTATTTGAAACTGAAAAAGAGGCAATTTTAGTTGATGTTGGTATGAGTTTTCCCGATGAGGAGATGCATGGTGTAGATATTTTAGTACCTGACTTTTCATATTTACGTCAGATTAAAGATAAGTTAGTAGCCATTATTATTACACATGGACATGAAGATCATATTGGCGCAGTGTCGTATCTTTTTAAAGAGATGCAATTACCAATTTATGCAACTGCCCTTCCACTAGCAATGATTGCTAATCGTTTTGAAGAGCATCATATGCAAGAGTTTAAGAAATATTTTCGTCCGATTGAAAAACGTACTATTGTCAAGATAGGAAATGACTTTGATATTGAGTGGATGCATATGACTCACTCAATTATAGATGCTTCATCTCTTGCAATCACAACTGATGCTGGTACTGTAATTCATACAGGTGACTTTAAAATTGATCACACACCAATTGATGGTTATACAGCGGATTTACACAGATTTGCCCACTATGGAGAGCGTGGAGTTTTATGTATGTTAAGTGATAGTACTAACTCGCATAATCCTGGTATGACTATGAGTGAACTTAGTGTTGCACCTGCACTAGATAGACTCTATGCTAAGGTGAAGGGAAGAGTTTTTGTTTCAACTTTTTCATCAAACGTGCATCGTGTTTATCAAGCGATTGATTATGGAATTAAATATGGTCGTAAAGTTTGTGTAATAGGGCGTTCAATGGAGCGTAATTTAGAGCTTGCAATGAATTATGATTATATTAAATTACCATCAAAATCTTTTATTGAACCTCATGAACTTGGACGTTATAAAGATAATGAAATATTAATTGTTACAACAGGCTCACAAGGTGAGACTAATAGTGCGCTTTTTCGTATGTCAATCGGTGAACATCGTCATGTGAAAATTAAACCAACAGATACGGTTATTCTCTCAGCACGTGCTATTCCTGGTAATGAGGGATCAATTTCTAAGGTAGTGAATCACTTGCAACGTGCAGGTGCACATGTTCTTCATAACATACGGGACATCCATGTTTCTGGGCATGGTGCGCAAGAAGAACAGAAGCTTTTAATTCGTTTGGTTCAACCGAAATTCTTTCTACCAATTCATGGTGAATTTAATCATATTATGAAACATAAAGACACTGCAATCACGTGTGGCGTGCAAGAGAGAAATATATACCTAATGGAAGATGGTGATCAAATTGAAGTAAGTGCCCGCACTATGAGAAAAGTGCGTAGTGTTAAAACTGGTAAGACTTATATAGATAATCAAAATAATCATACAATTGAAAATGACATAGTTTTAGATCGTCAATCATTAGCAACAGATGGTATTGTAAATATTGTTGCTCAGGTTTCAAAATCAGATAGCAAATTAATAGGACATCCTCGTGTTAGTACATTTGGAATTATAGCAAATAAACAAGAACATGCTTTTGGTAATGAAATTGCTGGAGTATTAGAACAATATATGTTAAATATTAAACCTGGTTTAATAGAAAATGCAAGAGCTATGGAAAATGATTTACGTGGTGTTGTACGTAAACATATATATAGAAAAACAAAAAAATACCCAATGATAGTTCCAACTCTATTTGTAATGTAGGAGAAGTAGTAGTAGATATATATAATACCTGTGATAAATGGGAAACTTTAGTTAACAAATAATTTCTTTAATTTTCTTTAATAAAGAGGAGTAAATTAATCCTATTACTTGCTCCTTAAGAGATTTACAATAGAATCTTGTTGAGTCTTTAAATGGACTTAAAACATACTCCCCCTAATAGAATGTTTTAGTGAGAATCTTCTTCCCCCTAGAAGATTCCACCGTTACTCTCCTTTAGACACAGAAAGCCTTTTGCTTTCTGTTTTTTAGATATAATTTCTCCCATGAATAATAAAAATAGTTATATAGAAATTGCAAAGCAGACTCTTAATATTGAAGCATCTACTTTAAATGTTGCTGCTACTAAATTAGATAGTACAATTGAACGTGCAGTAGAGATGATTGCAAAAAGTAGTGGTAAATTAGTAATTACAGGTGTTGGTAAATCAGGATTAATTGGTGCAAAGATGGCAGCTACATTTGCTTCAACTGGGACACCTAGTTTCTTTTTACATCCAACAGAAGCACTTCATGGTGATTTAGGAATGATAGATAGTTCTGATGTTGTATTAGCTATTAGTTATAGTGGTGAGAGTGAAGAACTCAGTAGCATTCTACCTCATATAAGACGCTTTAAAACTAATATTATAGGAATGAGTAGAGATAGTTCATCAACACTTGCAAAACATTCAGATGTACATATTCAGTTAAATGTTGAACAAGAGGCGTGTCCTTTAGGTGTTGCACCGACTAGTTCTACAACTTTAACATTAGCACTTGGTGATGCTTTAGCTGTTTGTTTAATGAATAAGCGTGAATTTAAGAAAGATGATTTTGCTTCTTTTCACCCTGGTGGTTCACTTGGAAAACAGTTGTACGTGCGTGTACAGGATTTAATGCGTAAAGATGATTTGCCAATTGGTTCAGATGAGTGTTCTATGCGTTTGGCACTTGTTAAGATTACTAAGGGACGTTTAGGTAATTTATTATTAGTTGATGAATTTGGACGTTTAACAGCAATGGTAAGTGATGGAGATGTTAGGCGTGCACTCATGGATGAAGATTTTTCGTTAGATGATAAAGCAGTAAAATATTCGAATAAAGAGCCTAAAGTAATAAGTGATGTATCTATGCTCGCTAGTGAGGCACTCTCCATTATAGAGACATATAAAATACAGATGTTAGCCGTTGTTGATACATCAAGAAGAGTTATTGGTGTTCTTCACATTCATGATTTAGTTGAAGCTGGAATTAAGTAATGAGATTAAATAAATTTATTGCACACAATAGTTCATATTCACGTCGTGAGGCTGAAAAAGTTATAGCTAATGGTGATGTTAAACTTGATAAAGAGGTTGTAACAGATCCTGCTTTTGATGTGGATGAAAAGAGTATGGTGTACTTGCATAATAAGTTACTTAAAGTTCGTGATGGTTTTACTGTAATTGTTTACAATAAACCTAAAGGTGAACTTGTAACAAAGAGTGATCCAAAGGGCAGGCGTACCATTTATGATACGCTTGGTAAGAGGTATGGTGCTTATATGCCAATTGGTCGACTAGATTTTGCCTCTGAGGGGCTTTTGCTTTTAACAGATAGTTCAGAAGTTGCAGAGGCATTGATGACGAGTAAATTAGAGCGTGTGTATAACATTAAAGTTAGTGGTAATGTTCCAGTAGATTTACAAGAGGCAATGAAGACAGGTATTCACTTAGATGACGCAAGAGCGGGGGCATACTCTGAAAGTAGAATAACATCAATGGATTTTGCACCTTTTATAGGGTTTAAAATTTTAAAAGATCATCCAAAATATTCACGTCTTAGAGTTGCTCTAAATGAGGGTAAAAATAGAGAGATACGTAGATTCTTTGCCTATTTTGAAAGAGATGTACTTGATTTGCGTCGTGTATCCTTTGGTGGGATTGAATTAAATTCTTTACCTGAGGGAAAAACTAGATTTTTAGAAAAGAGTGAATATAATAGTTTACATAAATATCTAAAGCTTAAAAGGAGGGAGTCAAATGACAAAGATATCCGTGACCTCAAAACATAAAACTGAGATGATAGATATTACAGTGGAGGTTAAAGAAGAGATTATAAAGTCTGGTGTTAAAGATGGTATTTGTGTAATTACTGCGCAGCATACAACAGCCTCCATAATGCTTTTTGAGAAGATGGATCCAAACTTACAAAGAGATTTTTTAAGTGAAATAAAACGAAAAATTCCAGACGATAGAGTCTACTCACACCTTGGAGGAAATGGCGCAGCTCACATGAAAGCATCATTCATAGGTAGTAGTATGACATTACCAGTATCAAGTGCAGCGCCAGTGCTTGGTGAGTGGCAGGGAATATTTTTCTGTGATTTTGATGGACCTAGGGAGAGAACAGTTGTTATCAGCGTTGTAAATGGCTGACTTTACTACACTTTTGCGTCCATCAACGCTTAATGAAATTTTTGGACAACAACATCTTGTAAAAGATGGAGCGCCACTTAGAGTATTAATAGAAAACTTTTCTCTTGGACATAGTTTCTTTTTTGGTCCATCAGGTGTTGGCAAAACTACACTAGCTCGTGTGATTGCGACATCATTAGGATTCCCTTTTTATGAACGTAATGCAACTGATTTGAAGGTTGATGACTTACGTAAAATTTTTAAACAGTATCAAAATGCTTTAGAGAAACCATTAATATTTATTGATGAGGTTCATAGATTAGCAAAAAATCAGCAAGAGGTTCTTCTTCCTATTATGGAGCAAAACAGTGCTCTTATAATTGGTGCATCAACTGAAAATCCATTTTTCTCATTAACTTCAGCCATGCGCTCCAGAGCAATGCTTTTTGAACTTTTTTCATTAGAAGCAGATGATTTAGAGTTACTTTTAGATAGAGCATTAGAAAGTATACCCTTGACTTTAGATAGTGATGCTAGAGAGTATTTGATACACTCTAGCGGTGGTGATGCTAGGGCTATGCTTAAACTTCTTGAGTTTGCCTCAAATATTAATACAAGAATAGATAAAAAATTACTGCGTAGCTTGCGTCCAACATCATTAAATGATGGTAGCTCTGAAAAAACGGTTCATTATGATTTGATAAGCGCCTTAATCAAAAGTATAAGAGGAAGTGATTTAGATGCTTCTGTTTATTATTTAGCTCGTTTAATTGAGGGTGGGGAAAATCCAGAGTTTATAGCGCGTAGACTTGTAATTTTAGCGAGTGAAGATGTAGGAAATGCAAATCCTCAAGCTTTGAGTTTAGCAACATCAACAATGATGGCAGTTAGTCGCATTGGTTACCCTGAAGCTAGAATTATTCTTTCTCAATGTGTAATATATTTAGCATCATCTCCAAAATCAAATAGTGCATATAATGCTATAAATTCAGCGCAACATGCTGTGCAAAATGGGACACTTTTAAAAGTACCAGAACATATTTCTCAACACAATAAAGACAAAGGTTATCTCTATCCTCATGATTATGGTGGTTGGATTGAACAAGAATATCTTAAGAAGCCTCTTAAGTTTGTTGAGCTTAGACCTATTGGATTTGAGCAAAAATTAATATCTTGGTTAGAGCAGATAAAACAAAAAAACATTTAGGAACACAATTTGCTTTTTTTACGCAAACGCGTAGGAGAAGCAAAGATGCAGATACAAAGTACTCTTTCAAATTCACAGAGCTATGAACCATCATCGTATGTTAATACAAGAGTTAACAGGGGTTCCACAGATAGCTTTGAACCAGTTTCTCAAGGGATTATACCATTTGAATCAGCAGTTCCACTTAGTCAAAAAGCTTATCAGATTTTTGACAAATTAACAGTTGAGTTTAGTACAGACAGTAAATTAGAAGCACAGAACATCTTTAATGAAGCAATATTAAGCGATGCTGCAAACAAGTATATGACATCTCGTGGGATAGAACGATTAGATCAACAACAGGTAGTACAACAGTTTTTTGATCAATATGGAGGTACTATGCCTGATGGTGTAATAGCATCAATGTTAAATTCTCGTATAAGCGAATCTGTAAGTGCAAATGAACGAAATTTTTTAACACAATTTAGAGACCTTTTAGAAGAGCCTACTATCTCATTAGATATTTCAATATAGTTTCAAGCTATTAATTTGTATTAATATTGCTAGCTACTTACATTATGTATATGATATTTACATAATGTTTAAATAAAGTTTATGGTATTGTACTTATTTAAAAATTTAAATTAGGCGCAATATATGAAAAATTTATTAAATGTAAATAGATTAAGTTTTTTGAGTATGAAATGGAAGTTAGCAATAATGATTGTTATTCCGTTAATAGTAGTGGCCTTTTTAGGAATTGGTAATATTTTAGCGAATAATAAGCAATTAGATAGCTATTCAAACTATTCAAAACTGTCAAATAGTGCGTTAATTATCTCAAAACTTATCAATAATATTCAAAATGAACGTTTTAATGCTAGTCTGTTTTTGGTTAAAACTAAATCTAATAAATATAAAGATTCAATCAAGATAACTGATGAAACATTAACTAAACAAAAGGATTTACTTAAAGAGTATCCAGATACTAATAAATGGATAAAAAATTTAACTTTTATTAGAGAGAATGTAATTTCTAGCAATAAAGGTTTAAATGAATTAATTTCAGAATATTCGAAAGTAATAGATTCTCTTTTATCTATAATATTTGCCATATCTAAAGAGGCACCAAATACACAAATGGGGCAAAAGATACAGGCCTATTATTACTTACTTTATGCGAGTGATGCTCAGTTGAAGTCGACTCTTTTTGGAGCAAATACATTTACTAGAGATAATTTTGATAAGGGTGTTAGATATAGTTGGCTCTCATCAATTGCAGCAGAAGAGGAATCCCTTAAAAAATTTCATAAATTGGCTACAAAAGAGCAAGTTGTTAAATTAGATGCTTTAGAGGTGTCAAAAACTTTTGCAGATTATATCTATTTGAGGAAAATTGCTCTTAGTGCAAGTAAAATCGGTGGTTTTAATGCTGATGCAAGCAAATGGGAAAAAACAGCGAATGTTTGGTTAAATAAATTAGAAATAATTAATTCGATGATTATAAAAGAGGCAATTCCATACAATGATGCTGGAATTAAATGTAGACGTGTATTAGATATATCTCTTAAAGTAGAAAAGCTTTCACGATTTATGCAGATAGAGCAGTTGAGTGTATCCTCTTTTCTTTATTCAAAAGAGGATGTTTCATTATTACTAGAACTTATGAACAAAAACGATAAGCTTTTTGATGATTTAAATAAAGAGTATGCTAAGTTTAAAAGCTTAACATTTCGTTATTCAGCAGAGTTAAAAGCTATTGTTGAAAAGAGTGTTGATTTGGCTAACAAGCTTCAAGAAGTAAGAAAAAGGTTGAAAAAATCAGAGCGTGTAGAAGATGCTTTAAAAAGTTATTTTTTATTTAGTGAGGCTACAGTAAAAGTGGTTAATTCTATGGGTATGAATACTCAAAATGCACTTTTAGCAACTCCTGTAGTAGCTTGGCAATATTTTCTTCATGCAAGAGAAGTGGCTGCAAAAAGTTCAACAATACTATTATCAGCAATGAGAAGAGATACTTTTAATTCTAATGATAAACGCTCGTTGATAGAACTTGCTATCTATTATGATTCATATATCCAAGCATTTAGTGATGCAGATGAAAATGCTATTGCAGGCGAGTTGGAGTATGCAGTTACGGATGAACTATTAAAAGATATTAAAAGTGTAAGAGAGGGTGCGCTTTTTGTTAATACAATTGGTGGGTTTGGTGTTAGTCCAACACAATGGTTGGAAGTAGCATTTGCTAAAAAAGATGCTTTAGCTAAGTTATCTGATTCTACTCATGATGAGTTAATAAGTTCAATTTCAGACAAACTCTCTTCACTAAGAGTTAGCAATGCTTTTACGATTGCGATTAATATTTTTATTCCAGTTATCGTGTTAATGATTGGAATGATGATTTTATATAATATTAATGGTTCACTTGAGATATTTTCAGATGGTCTTAAAAACTTTTTTTCTTTTATGCGTGGTGAATCTGAGAGAAAAGATTTAAATTTAAAAGGAAATGATGAATTTGCTTTAATGGCGATTCAGATTAATGAGCAGATAAAGCTTTTACAAGATGGTATCGATATTGATCGTAGGGCTATTGAAGAAGCTACAGAGGTAGCATCAATAGTTGGAAAAGGTGGTTTAAGTAAGCGTATTAAACTTCAAGCTCAAAATCAATCTTTAAGAGAGTTAATATCAGTTATAAATAATATGATGGACAGTATGCAAGATATTTTAATTCAATTCGTACATGTTCTTGCAGAAGCTTCTAAGCATAACTACAAGGCTAAAATTAATTTAGAAGAGGGTATTGATGTTCAAGGTGAAATTGCAGAGTTAGGTCATGATATAAATAAAGTAAATGAGGCAGTTTCATTAATGTTATTTGATTCACAAAAAAATAGTTTAGCACTGCAAGAGAGTTCTGATGAATTAAAGGAGTTTGTAAACCTATTAAATAGCGCAGTTAAAAGTATGCAAAATGATCAGGTTGTTGCAAACGAATCATTAGAACAGATGACAAAAATGATACATGACTCAAAAGAGCAATTTAATGTTGTAGCAATACAAAGTGATTCAGTCGTTAAAGTTGTAGGTGTTATTAAAGATATAGCAGGACAGACAAACTTGTTAGCACTAAATGCTGCGATTGAAGCAGCACGTGCTGGTGAACATGGACGAGGCTTTGCTGTTGTTGCTGATGAGGTGCGAAAATTAGCTGAGCGAACACAAAACTCCTTAGATGAAATTAATGGTTATATTAGTACACTTGAACAATCAATCTCTCAAGTATCAGAACAGACATCAACGCAAACAGAGCAGATTAGCAAAGTTAATGAGGTAATGAACTCTTTGGATAAAATGGTTGTACACATTAGAAATGTTTCAGGCGATATTGATAAAGCTTCAGGAGCTACTTCAGTTGTTGCAGAAGTTATAATTACAAATTTAAAAGCGAAACAATTCAATGGTAAAGAGACAATATAGATAAATTCTTAGTAAATTAATTTAACTTTAAATAGAAATCAGCTATTATTCGCTTCCGTCAAAAATTGCCCTACATTCTAATATGTGAATTGTAGCAAGGGCAAACCAACCAAAGAACGGAAGACAAACAAAGGAATGAATAGTGCCTACTATTAATCAATTAATTCGCAAAGAGCGAAAAAGGGTGATTAAGAAATCAAAATCACCTGCATTAGAAAGCTGCCCGCAACGTCGTGGTGTATGTACTCGTGTATATACAACCACGCCTAAAAAGCCAAATTCTGCTTTACGTAAAGTTGCAAAAGTTCGTCTTACTACAGGATTTGAAGTAATTAGTTATATTGGTGGAGAGGGTCACAATCTTCAAGAACACTCAATTGTACTAGTTCGTGGTGGTCGTGTAAAAGATTTACCTGGTGTTAAGTACCATATTGTTCGTGGTGCATTAGATACTGCTGGTGTTGCTAATAGAAATGTTGCTCGTTCTAAATATGGAACAAAAAAACCTAAAAAATAGAAATACTAAAAATTAGGTCAAAGTAATTGATGCAGGTTTCAGACATAGGTGCTGATAACTTGAGTAAATTTAACAATATAAATTGAAGGAATTAACGTGAGAAGAAGAAAAGCTCCCGTACGTGAAGTAATGCCAGATCCACTATACAATAGTGTAGTAGTTACTCGTTTTGTAAATAAGTTGATGAAAGATGGCAAAAAGAGTGCTGCTGAGAAAATCATCTATAATGCTTTAGCTCATATTAGCTCTAAAGATGAGTTAGAGGGAATTGAGGTTTTTACAGCGGCTATTGAGAATGTTAAGCCAATTTTAGAGGTTAAGAGTCGTAGAGTTGGTGGTGCGACATATCAAGTTCCAGTTGAAGTTCGTCCTGTTCGTCAGTTATCACTGGGGATCAGATGGTTGGTTGATGCGTCTCGTAAAAGAAACGAGCGTACTATGGCATTGCGTTTAGCTAATGAGCTGATGGATGCTGCTACAAATAAAGGTTCTGCTTTTAAAAAGAAAGAAGATACATATAAAATGGCTGAAGCAAATAAAGCTTTCGCTCATTACCGCTGGTAGGGAGAAAGCATGGGAAGAAGTACAACACTTAACGACGTTAGAAATATTGGTATTGCTGCTCATATTGATGCAGGAAAAACAACTACTACAGAGCGTATTCTTTTCTATACGGGAATTTCACATAAAATTGGTGAGGTTCACGATGGTGCTGCTACTATGGACTGGATGGAACAGGAAAAAGAGCGTGGTATTACGATTACTTCAGCTGCAACAACTTGTTCGTGGGAAGGTAAACAGATTAACATTATAGATACTCCAGGCCACGTTGATTTTACAATTGAAGTTGAGCGTTCTATGCGTGTTCTTGATGGTGCAGTATCTGTTTTTTGTGCTGTTGGTGGGGTACAACCACAATCTGAGACTGTATGGCGACAACGTAATCGTTATGGTGTGCCATCACTTGTATTTGTTAACAAAATGGATAGAACCGGTGCTGATTTTTATATGGTTGAAGAACAAATTAAAACTCGTTTAAAGGGTAATCCTGTTCCAATTCAGTTACCAATCGGTGCAGAAGATAATTTTCAAGGTATTATTGATCTTGTCAAAATGAAAGCTATTGTTTGGGATCAAGATGCTGCTATGGGATCTAATTACCATGTAGAAGAGATCCCGTCTGAACTTCAAAATAAAGCTGATGAGTATCGCGAAAAGATGATTGAATCAATCGCAGAGACAGATGGTAATGAAGAGCTAATGGAAAAATTCTTAGAGGGTGAAGAGATTTCAGAAGAAGAAATTGTAGCTGCGATTAAATCTGCAACTCTTAGTATGAACATTGTTCCAATGACTTGTGGAACTGCATTTAAAAATAAAGGTGTTCAAACTTTACTTGATGCTGTTGTTGCTTATATGCCTAATCCACTTGAAGCAAAAGCAATTACTGGCACTATGGAAGATGATGAAGAGACAGAAATTATTGTTGAATCTACTGACGATGGTGAAGTGGCTGCTCTTGCATTTAAAATTATGACAGACCCATTTGTTGGACAGTTGACGTTTGTAAGAATGTACCGTGGGATTATGGAAAGCGGAACGTACCTTTATAATACAACTAAAGGTAAAAAAGAGCGCATTGGTCGTCTTCTTAAGATGCATGCTAATAAACGTGAAGAGATTAAAGAACTTTATGCTGGAGAGATTGGTGCGGTTGTTGGTCTAAAAACAACTACAACAGGAGATACTTTAGCTAGTGAAGCAGATAAAGTAATTTTAGAAAGAATGGATTTTCCAGATCCAGTTATCTCTGTTGCAGTTGAGCCTAAAACTAAAGCAGATCAAGAAAAGATGGGTATTGCATTACAAAAACTTGCAGCTGAAGATCCATCTTTTAGAGTATCTACTGACGAAGAATCAGGTCAGACGATTATTTCTGGAATGGGGGAACTTCATTTAGAGATTTTAGTTGATAGAATGATGCGTGAGTTTACAGTTGAAGCTGAGGTTGGAAAACCACAAGTTGCATATCGTGAAACTATTCGTAAAGAGGTTACTCAAGAGTATAAATATGCTAAACAGTCTGGTGGTCGTGGACAATATGGTCACGTATTTTTACGTATTATGCCAGTTGAAGCAGGTACAGGATATGAATTTTTTGATGAAATAAAAGGTGGGTCAGTTCCTCGCGAATTTATTCCAGCTGTTGATAAAGGTATTCAAGAAGCACTTGAAAATGGTGTAATGGCAGGTTATCCTGTTGTTGATGTTCAAGTTGCACTAATTGATGGTTCTTATCATGATGTGGATTCGAATGAGATGGCGTTTAAACTTGCTGCTTCTATGGGTATGAAAGAGGGATGTCGTGCTGCAAAACCTGTAATTTTAGAGCCTCAAATGAAAGTTGAAGTTGAAGTTCCTGAAGATTATATGGGTGATGTTATTGGTGATTTGAATCGTCGTCGTGGGCAGATTAACTCAATGGATGATCGTCATGGTAATAAAATTATTGATGCGTTTGTACCATTATCTGAAATGTTTGGTTACTCTACAGATTTACGTAGTAGTACACAAGGACGTGGAACATACTCTATGGAGTTTGATCACTATGAAGAAGTTCCAAAAAGCGTTGCAGAAGAGATTATTAAAAAACGTAACGGATAAATTGTTTTCCCCTCTTGGGGAAAAATGTTAAAACTTTCCAAAAACTTTACTTATTTTTGTCCCGATAGCTCAGCAGGATAGAGCACAAAATTCCTAATTTTGAGGCCATGCGTTCGAATCGCATTCGGGACACTCTTTAATGGGGATTGGTATTACTAAGAGATTGTTCACATAACCATTAAGATAAGCTATTTTATGTTAGAGTCTTGATATGAAAAATATAATCAGGCAATATATCTTAAATAGTAAAATATGAGTGAAAAAATATATAATCTTTTAGAGAATCAAAAGGGTAAATTATTTGTAAAAATAAATTTTATCATTTATGGATTAATTATTTTAAATCTCACTGCTATTTCTTTAGAATCTGTTGATGAAATTCGTATTAACCATAAAATTGCTCTTGAAAATATAGAACATTTCACTATGATACTATTTAGTTTTGAATACATTCTTAGATTAATTTCAGCTAAACACACTAAAGTATATAAAACAGATGGTCTTTTAGGTTATTTGACATCAGCAACACATTTAATAGATTTTATAGCATTAGTACCATACTATGTCACATTTTTTGGATTTAATTCCACTTTTTTGAGAGGCTTTAGGCTTTTAAGAGTTTTTAAACTTTTACATATGAATAAATTATCAAAATTTGATGATTTATTGAAAAAGATTTTTAGAGATAGGAAAGAAGAATTTTTATTTCTTTTAGCATTTACTTTAGTTGTTTTGATTGTAGTTAGTTTTTTGGTTTATCATTTTGAACACGAAGTGCAACCAGAGGTCTTTACAAGTATTCCTGAGACTATTTGGTGGTCAATTGTGACTCTAACAACAGTGGGTTATGGTGATATGTTTCCTATAACCGTTATCGGTAAATTCTTAACATCTATCTTTGTACTCCTAGGTGTGGCATTTGTTGCAATTCCAAGTGCTATACTTGCATCATCTTTTGTAGAAGAGTTTGAAAAAAAGAGGGATAAAGATAGAAAAGTTAGATGTTATGAGTGTAAATCAACAAAAATTGAGATTGAAAATATTGATTTAAGTTCTTTAAGTGGTGAGAAATTTAAAACATTAATGCACAAATGTCAAAAATGTGGAAATCATTGGGGTACATTTACTTAAAATAGATATGCTTAAATTAAAGTGCTTTTAGATAACATTGCAAATCAATAATCTTTCGACTTCTCACCTTAAGAATACTTTAATTTACATAATATAAAAAGGTATTATTTGTCATTTACAACACTCGGGCTTTCTGAGCCATTATTACGTGCTATCGCTGAACAAGGTTATACAGAACCTACTCCTATTCAAAAACAGGCTATTCCTACAATTTTAAGTAATCAAGATGTTTTAGCTGGCGCTCAAACTGGAACGGGCAAAACCGCAGGATTTACTTTGCCTCTTTTAGAACAGTTGAGTCAAGCAACTCCTCTAAAGGGTAAAGCTCCTGTACGAGCACTTATTCTAACTCCTACACGTGAACTTGCAGCGCAAGTTGGTGAAAGTGTTAAAATATATGGAAAATATCTTCCTTTTAAAGCAACTACTATTTTTGGTGGTGTTGGTATTCATCCTCAAATTGCAACACTTAAAAAAGGTGTAGATATTGTTATAGCAACACCTGGTAGGTTATTAGATCTTGTAAACCAAAAAGCAATTGATTTATCAAAAGTAGAATATTTAATTCTTGATGAAGCAGATAGAATGCTTGATATGGGTTTTATTCACGATATTAAAAAGGTTCTTACACTTTTACCAAAAAAACGTCAAAATCTACTTTTTTCTGCTACATTTTCTAACGAAATAAAAAGATTAGCAGATAACCTTCTAAACTCACCAATTTTAATTGAAGTAGCTCGCATGAATACTGCTTCTAAAAGTGTTGAACAAGTTGTCCACCCTGTTGATAGAGAGCGTAAACGTGAACTATTGGCATACTTAATCAAAGAGAATGATTGGCGTCAAGTTCTTGTTTTTACGCGTACTAAACATGGTGCTAATCGCCTTAGTGAACAATTAGGAAAAAATAAAATAAGTTCTGCTGCAATTCATGGAAATAAAAGTCAAAGTGCTCGCACGAAAGCATTAGATAATTTCAAAAAAGGGAATTTAAGGGTATTAGTTGCAACTGATATTGCTGCGCGTGGTATTGACATTGATCAACTTCCACATGTTGTAAATTATGAGCTACCAAATGTTCCAGAAGATTATGTTCACCGCATTGGTAGAACTGGACGAGCTGGAAATGATGGTGAGGCTATGTCTTTGGTCTGTATTGATGAAAACAAACTTCTAAAAGATATTGAAAGATTAATCAAAAAAGAGATTCCTAAAGTTGTAATTGATGGTTTTAAACCAGATATTTCTATTAAAGCTGAACCAATCCAACAAAGAAGTAAGTCACATAGAAATAAATCAAATCAAGCAAATGAGCCTAAGCAAGCACGTTCACATGCTGATCGTAATAGGCAAGCAAGAAGAGATAAGAGAAGTTTTGCATCTAGTAAAGAGAGTAGAAATCACAGAGGAGGTAATAGATAATGGCACGAACTAATTATTCGTATGAGAAACGAGGTAGAGAACTAGAAAAACAGAAAAAACAAGAAGAAAAACGCCAAAAAAAGATGGCTAAGAGAGATATAAGTGAAGATGTAGAAGTGCAAGTAAAAACGTTTTCTACTAATATAGAACCAATTTCAAATTAGTTCATCCAACGTCTTGGATTGTAACTGTCATTAGGGCTTTTGAGCTCTTTTTTTATAAGTTCTTTTTTCATTTTTGTTCCATTAATGAATTTAAAGTCAAAACGTTCAAAAAATGTAACTGCTTTATGATTAAATGAACAATCAACCATTAGTTGCTCGTAAATTGCACCAGCTTCTAAAAAGATTTGATTGATCATCATTGAGCCGATACCATTATTTTGATATTCTGGTTTAACACAAATGAGCAAGGTAGGTTCTGAACCTATTAAACGAATCCAAACAGCACCTGCAATCTGTCCACTAACAAGTGCATAAATTCCAATATCTGTAGTGTTATAGCCGAAGTCTTTTGTATAAATATTTAGTTCTGGGTTTTCCTCTTTTTTACCTGTTGCATAATGAAGTAAATCTATGAGAATTGTATGTTCTGAAGATCTCAAAAAATATAGTGTGGGGTTCATGGGTGCTATTATACAAGTAAGAGTAAGTTTAATAGCTGAAAGGAAATTTATAATATAATTCACTATGTTATGCAAGGTTTGTTTATGAAAAAAAATATTACATCTAGTATGATATTAATATTTATTATAGGTATGTCATTAACTATAATCCTCTTTTTTAGGGCACGTGATTGGGAACAGGCTAGGCTTCAACAAACTTTTGATTTCATTGCACAAAGTAGATTATCTGCTTTTAGTACTGATATAGCTAGACATCAAGAAGTTGTTAATTCGATTGCAAATTTATTTACATCATCAACTTATGTTACACGAAAAGAGTTTCATAATTTTGTAGAAAATACTTTAAATAGAAATTTAAATATTCTTGGACTCTCATGGAATCCATTAATTAAACATAATGAACTCGAAGAGTATACAAAAAAAGCTATCAAAGATGGGATTACTAATTTTGAGATTACATCTTTAAACTCTGATGGTGAGCAAATAAAATCTCCCATGAAAGATGAATATATAGCTGTTTACTATATAGAGCCATATTTAAAAAATAAAAAAGCAATGGGTTTTAATATCGCTTCTCATCCAGCTAGAATAGAAGCCATTAAAAAAGCTATTGAAACTGGACAAACTGTAATTACAAAGAGAATAAATCTTGTTCAAGGTAATGACAAGTTATTTGGTTATTTGATGCTAAAAGCGGTATACGAAAAAGAAAAAAGTATTGATACTATTGAGCAACGACGTAAATATTTTATTGGTTTATCTGTAGGAGTATTTACCTTTAAAAATTGGTTGCCGTTATCAATGCGTGATATTTCTACCTCTAGTATAGATTTTCTGATACTAGATACAACAGAACCAACTGATATAAAATTTCTTCATTCTAATTTATCACAAATAAGCAGTAATATTTCACAAACAGTTACCAATGCAAAGGATGGGCTGTATTGGGAGGCTACGATTGATGTACTTGGACGTAAATGGTCTTTTTTATTTACACCTACACTTAAGTTTATTGAAAATAATAGACATTGGCAATCATGGGTTTTTTTATTTGTAGGTTTTATAATTACATATCTTCTATTAGTCACCATATTTATTAAATCAAAAAATTTAAGAGAGTTAAGAGAGGATAAAAATATACTTGAGATTGCTGTAGAAAAAAGAACAAAGGAATTAGTTGCATCAAAAGAGCTTGCAGATAATGCAAATAATGAATTAAAAAAACATCAAGATAAACTTGAGATTAGAGTTCAAGAAGAGTTAGAAAAGAATAAAAAACAGACTGCTTATCTCGTACAACAATCAAGACTAGCGCAAATTGGTGAAATGCTTAGTATGATAGCCCATCAGTGGAGACAACCTTTAGGAGCAATTTCTGCGGTATCTAGTGATCTTAGTGTAAAAATTGAACTAGAGGCATTTGATTTAAAAGAAGATAAAGGACGCAAAGAGTTTAAGGTTTATTTTATTGAGCATCTTGAAAGGCTTGGCAAGTTTGTGCAATCTTTAACTATGACAATAAATGATTTTAAAGATTTTTATAAACCAGATATTGCGACTAGTCATGTTTTAATTAATGAACCAATTAATAAAGCACTTGGTATCATGAAAGACTCTCTTAAAACTGATGGTATAGATGTTATAGAAAAATATAGTTGTAGTGAAAAAGTAAATATCCATAGCAACGAAATAATGCAAGTTATTCTAAATATTTTAAATAATTCTAAAGACAATTTTAGAGGAAAAGATATACATAGTAAAAAAATATCAATTACATGTATAGATAGTGATAATAAAATAACTATAAAAATTTGTGACAATGGAGGTGGAATACCAGAAGATATTCTACCTAAAATATTTAATCCATATTTTTCTACTAAAAATGTAAAAAATGGAACAGGTTTAGGACTTTATATGTCTAAAATTATTATAGAAGAGCATCATAAAGGAAGTTTTATTGCAACTAATATTGATGATGGAGTATGTTTTATTATTATTTTTAACAAGTAGTTACACTAAATTAAGTTACATTTTACCACTATATTTATCAATAGAGATTACTTTAATTAGGAGTGAGACTAGATTATTCATATGTATTAAATGCTAATTCGACATGCTTTTTTATATCTTTAGGATGCCCTTTTAATATGCCTAATAGATTTTTTACATGCTCTATATTTTTTGTTTTTAAATTATGGGTTAAGATAAAATATAAAATTACAAGTCCATAATAGATAGTTCCATTGTTTGGAGTATTATTAATCCAACGAACTGTAAACTTCTCTATTGATGATTTATCTAGTGCTATGGCTCTTTCTAGTTCATTAATTTTTTTAAAATCTGTAAATTGTGAGAGCATTTTTAAAATGAAATTAATTGCGTCTGTTTGTTGGTTTTTATCGAGTTTAATCTCTTTTGAACTTGTGTGATGTTTTATGTACTCTTCTATATCTCTTAAATCTTTAGATTTTTCCATATATACGCGCAAACTATCTGCATTAATATCTGTACTTTGAACACCTTTCTCCTCTATCTCTTTTACATAATCGTTAATATCATTTTTAAGTCGGGTAAATTCATCATCTACAATTTCAAGCATTCCAGCAATTCTTGAAAACTTTCTTCTAAAATCTCTTGGAACTTCAATACTAGATTTGTACCCTATATCGTGCTCAATTTCTGCCCAAGCGTGTTGCAAAATTGTCCTAATTTGAATTTCAAATTTAATATTTTTATAGTTTTTATACTCTATTAGAGATTCTCTACCACTATTTATAGAACAGACTATATGGTAGGAGAGATATCCAAACTTATCAGGATCTAAGATTTTCTTTTTATCTGTAGAATTTTTTTCATCTATAGTAAATTCATTACCTATTATTTTAACTATTTTTTCAACATCATCTTCGAAATAGGTAATAATTCTGCATCCAACAATATCTGTTATCTCATTTAAGTATCTATACTTATTCTTATTTCGTATTTTTTTTATTAAACTAGTTTTGTCTTTTACCCTTTTAGCAATTGAGTTGTAAGTTATTTTATTTTGTTCGAGTAACTCTTTTAGTAAGATGTGCATTTTCTCACTAAAGTTGTTAAATTGCGTAAATTTAGTTTCAAAATCTAAAATTATTTTATCTTCGATGGACTTCATTTTTTGCCTTTAGAAATTAGACCTCTTGTAAAACTCTATTTTAAAAGCTGATAAATATTAGAGTTTTGTAAGAGACACATTATACAAAATTAAATTAGATATAATTCGAGTACTATGCAAAAATTACATATACTATTCTCGCCAAGTGAAAATAAAACACTACATGGAAGTGGCAATAATTTTAAGACGAGCAATTTACTATTTAGTGATGAGGATGGGTTTAGAGCTAATTTAGTTCAAAAATATAACTCTATAATGACATCAGAAGATAAAGATGAGATTTGCTATTTAACTGGACTTAAAAAATATGATGATGCTAAAGAGTTTTGTGAAGATCTTTATAAGATGCCATTAGCTCCTGCAATTGAGCGTTATATGGGAGTGGCGTTTGATTATTTATCATATGCTACTATGAATTTAGATGAGCAGAAGTTTATTAGAGAGTATACAATAATTTTTTCAAATCTATTTGGTGCAATTGGTGCAGGAGATTTTATTCCACCCTATAAATTAAAGCAAGGAGTTAAGTTAGAAAACATGAATATTTCAATTTTGTATAAGAAGTACTTTAGTAAATATTTAGATGATTTTCTCTACGACAAACTAATCATTGACCTTCGTGCTACCTATTATGAAAAGTTTTATGTTCCAAAAAGTCAATTTGTGAGTATGAAGTTTTTAAAAAATGGAAAAACTGTTAGTCATTGGGCAAAAGCATGGCGTGGGCTTATGCTTCGCTCATTCGCACAATTTCAACCAAATAGTTTAGAAGAGATAGAGACTATGCAGACTAGTGGAATAGGGCTTATTGATAAGATAGAGACAAAAAAGAAGATAGAGCTAATTTATGAAATAGAGGAGCATTAATGTTTCAATTAATATTAATTTTTACAGTTGTAGCAATTTTAGTTTATCTGTTCCGTTCACATCTTAGTAATTATAACTATTCACAATCGCCTAAAGCATCTCCAAAACAAAACCATGATTTAGTAGAAGAGTATGGGACTGTTGTAGCATTAATGGCAAAAGTTGCTAAAGCTGATGGGCATGTTGGTGAACTTGAAGCTGAATTGATTTCTAATACTTTTGATGATATTGTCAGTGCCTTAGATAATCCTCAAAAGATGAGAGAGCGTTTAAAAGAGATTTTTAAGATGGAGAAAGCTGGGGGACATTCTGTAAAAGAGTTAGCACGTAATTTTCTTGATTTTTCTGATACTTTTAAGCAACAAAAAATTTTAGAGTTTTTGATAAACTTAGCTTTTATAGACGGGACATTCGATAAAACCGAGGCTCATGTTATTGAAGAAGTTGCGTACATCTTTAATATATCACCTAATAATTATAATAGAATTTTAGAGAACTATAAAAATTTTTATGCAAAACGTGCCAATAGTAGTTCTATGAATTTAAAACAATCATATGAGTTATTAAATTGTAAAGATGGTGATAGTTTAGATATTGTAAAAAAAGCTTATAGAAAATTAGTTAAAGAGCATCATCCAGATATTGTTCGTGGTCGTGGTGAGGGTGAAGAGGCGATTGAAAAGGCAAATGAAAAATTACAAAATATAAATGCAGCATACGAGCAGATAAAAAAAGTAAAAAATAGTAGTTAATTTATTTTAAATCACTTGAATACGTATAAGGTCACTATTGTCTATTTCGTCAATTAATATTTTTTTACACGTTTTTGCCAAAAATATCCAAACTCTTTTTTGCATTTGAATTGTCATCACCAGAGAGAACTTTAGGCATTAACTCATTCATTTTTGGATTGGAATAAACATCTATGCTTTTAAATCTTTGCGTGTAAATTTAGCATATAAATTTCTTTATTTGTAATCAATTACTTATCTTTTGCTAATTGCAAAATAAATTCTGTTCCTCTAGTTTTTAGAGGACTCTCTTTTGCACTTAAAATGTTAACATCAATTTTACCATGCATATTCTCTTCAATAATTAACTTTGACATATATAATCCAATTCCTGTTCCCTTATCCTCTTCTTTTGTTGTAAAGTATGGTTCATAAATTTTATCTAAAAGTTTCTTTTTAATGCCACCTCCAGTATCTATAAAGTGTATGCAATAAAATGAGCCTTCATCTTTTATTTGAATATCTATCTGAGCAATATGAGCTTTGTTTTTCTTTCTTTGCGCAACAATGGCATCTTTGGCGTTACTAAAAAGGTTTAGTATAACCTGTTTAAATTCATTTTGTAAACCAGAAACTTGCATATTAGTACCACTTATATGCACATCAATATTGTTATTTTTTAAGATTGATTGTACTAAAAATAGTGTTTCATCAATTGCTGTTCTTATATCGAATAGCTCATATTTTTTCTCTGGTGTAAAAAAGTTTCTAAAATCATCAATTGTGTGAGACATAAATTGAATTAAGGAATTAGCCTTTTCGTTTGCATCTACCATATGTTCAGGTGTCAGTTGCCCTAGTTGTGACTTAAAGTAGACATCTTGGAGTTGTAGAGCCAACATATTAAGGGGTTGCTTCCATTGGTGTGAAATAGCACTTATCATCTCTCCCATAGCAGCCATTTTTGATTGTTGAATCAGTAATCTCTCTTTCTCTTTTCTGGATATAATCTCTTTTTGTAGATGTTTATTTTTTACAAGTAGCTCTTGTGTTCGTTGATATATTTTATCTTCTAATTGTGTATTTAGAAGTGCTAAGTTTTTAATATAATCTTCATTTTGTGATGAAATAGAGTATATTGTCTTTTTAATGAGTCCTACTTCATCATCTTTATAGTTTTCTGATGAGAGTTGAATTATCTCTTTTTGGTTAAATTTTCTTAATGAGTGATATAGATTTTGTAGCGGAGAAAAAATATAGAATATAATAGTCCATTGGGCTAGCAATATAAAAGTAATAGAGATGAGATTTTCTTTAAAATTTACATCAACTATGAGAAGTGTTGTAACTAAAAACAATGTTGTAATAAGGAGTACTTTTAGGCGTAATGAAATATAGAGCATCGCCAATCCTTAATTTTATTTAATAAGTAAAAATAAATTATAGCAAATAAATAGCTTATATATTACTTAAAAATTAAATTAGATTGGTTAGCAAACTTTTCTATTCTCCATTAAGACAGTATAAGCTTCTTGTAACATTTGAAAACGTTGTGTATATTGTGACACGGTAGTAGCGTCATGCGTAAAAACTCTATCTGGATGGTAACGTTTTGCAAGTTTCTTATAGTTTTTTTTGATAGCATCAGCTGATGCATTTGATGATAGCTCTAAGACACGATAATATTTTCCAATTCCTTCACTAATTGTATTATGAATATTTTGTCTATATCGATTTTTTTGATGGCTTCTACAATTTAATGTATCTAAAAACTCTCCATCATATACGAATCTAAGACGATAATATAGTACCCATTTTCTAGTGAAGAGCTTTTTTAATTTCTCTTTTGCTTCTTGCTCGTGTACATTTAGGACAAGACCCGATGGATGCCATGCTGATACATATGGTTCTAGTTCTGTTCGTAAAAATGCTACGAGAAGATGGTTTGGTCTGTTAAGTGTAATTCCCACACGCCCAGTAGCTGTTGCTTGTAGTCTAATTCTAGACATTGTACTTGAGCTATGCATTTTTATTAGTTCTATTTTTATAGGTACTGTACCTTGTCTTAGAATAGAACGAAGATAAAAATTATAAGATATTTCATGAGAACGTGCAAAATATTTTGATGCTCTTTCTAAAAACTTTTTACGTAAAGATGATTTTTTTGGGTCATAAAACATTAAAATTGCTTTTGGAAGATAGAGTAGGTCACCACTATAATCTAGTATAAAGTTACTAATCCATGAAAAATAGTCAGCACGATGATCTACTTGTAAAACAATCATTTTTGACTGAAGAATTATTTTCATTTATACCCTTTTTCGTAAATTTATTAAAAATTAAGCAAAAATAGTACCATTTAGCAATGAAATTGAGATACAATATTTCTCATGAAGTATTTAATGATAATTTTGTTGTTACAACTCTCTCTTTTTGCTGAAGCAAGACAGTTGCTTGATGCCAATAAAACAAAATATTTAGTTGAGGCTGCTGAGGGTGATGCGATTATATTAGGACATGGTAAAAAGAAAATTTACGCATTTATTGATCCATATTGCCCTGTTTCACAAGCTTATATTAAATCACTTTATAAAAGTGAAAAGAGAATGTTTCCAAAATATAGCACATATCTTTTTTTGTTTGAGTTACCCCGTAAACACTCAGCTGATATGATTTCTACAATTTATACATCAAAAAATCCTCAGCAGATGATAAAATCTATAATGGTAAATGGAGAAAAGCTTCCGGAGATACCAGTAAAAGAGACAGATGAAAAAGTGAAAAGAATCTACAAATTAGCTAAAAAAATTGGAGTGCATAAGCGCCCCTACATAGTTATAAATGGAAAGGCATATTGATGCAAAATGAGACCTCTATGATGCAAAAGTATCTTAATTTACTTGTAAAACTTCGTGTTTTTATAGTTTTTGGTGTGAGTATTTTAACTATTTTTTTATTTTTTAATATGAATAAGCCACTTCTTCATGATGATGTAAAGTTGTGGCTCGATGGTAGTCAAGAGTATAATCGTATTTTGCATGAACGCCATCCAAAATCAATAATTACTCAACTTAGAATGTCATATAAAGATAGTGTCGAAGATGTTAAAATGCTTCAAGATCTTCATGCTTCACTGAAAAAAAATCCAGCTATTTTACAAGTAGTTTCACCATTTTCTCATCTTAGACCAAATATGTTAGTAGATGGCGAAAATTCCAATATGTTAAATATATCTACACTATTAGATATTAGTAGTAAAGAGGCTAAAGAATATATTGATGCAAACAGTGAATATTTTAAGTTCTTTTTAGAAGATAAAAAAATAAGTTTTTTTATAGTTTCTAAAGATATTTTAGATTTAAAAAACCTTCCTGCTAATGCTGAATTAATAAACTCGAATGTTAAGACAGGTCTTTATGATGACTTGATACTTATTGCTATGTTATTATTTATTGTATTTATACTGTTTGCTATAGCTTTTAAGACAATATTATCTTCACTTATGGCTCTATTTTTTATTATACCAACAACTGTAATAACTGTTAGTCTATTTACATACATGAATCCAAATGCATATGCACATGTCTCTATTTTGTTGATAGCACTAACAGTCTCTTTAATGGACTTTATATATATTTACTACAAATGGCATCTATTTCAGAAAAAACATGCTCCATTAGATGCGTTACTTCGTGCTTTTGCGACAACATTACGTCCTATCTTTTGGACAAGTGTAATTTCAATTTTTGGTCTAGGTACATTAGCATTTGCTGATTCTTCAATATTAAATTCCATAGGGCTAAATATAATCCTTTCCTCTTTGAGTGGTTTTGTACTTAGTTTTACGTGGCTTTTAGCGATACTATCATTTGCTAAAACAAAAAATCCATTTATCGTTACAGAAAAGAGTTCACACTATTTCGCTATAAAAGAGGTACATTTTCATAGCACTTTGTTAAATGTTTTTTTAGCAACAACAGCTTTGACATTTATATATAATGTGTACCACTTTTATACTGAACCTGTAACAATTGCAACAAATGAAAAGAGTAGAATTGTTAAACTAGCGCTAAAAACTGATGAGCTTAAGAATTCTGATTTAGTCTATTTAGAAAAACTTCATAGTGAAATTGGCTGTGAATTTGGTTCATCTATTAGGACTAAGTCAATATATTCTGAAATAGAAAAAATTGCTAGAGCTGAAAACTTACCATTTAATGCACTCACATCAGACTTAGCTCACTTTACATTTATGCTTGACTTATATGGTGGAAGTTCAAATATGATAAAGAATGGCTTTACCTCTATAGAGATTTTTTTACAAAAAAATAGTGTCCAAAAAAGTAAAATAATTCAGTGGTTACGTGATTTTGATAATAGCGATAGATTACTGATAACAGACACCGATAGCCTTCTAAATGCAGCAAAGTTTGATTCAATAAATGTTATGTTTTATGTTGTAGCTTTTGTAATTTTACTCATAACTTTAATTGTTTGGGTAATGACAGGTGATTTAAGATTTGCAGCAATCGCAATAATTGTAAATATCACACCAATATCTTGGTTTTTTCTTTTTGTAAAACTACTAGATATTGCGCTATCTACTGAAATATTAGTAGCAATGATAATTGTTGTAGCACTTGCTAGTGATGCTACAATTCATTTTATACACCATTACCATTTTCACCGTAAGATAAATCACACAGCACAGATGGCTTTAGAACGTTCATTTTTATACGTAGGGACTCCGTTAGGACTTGGTAACTCAATTTTAGGACTTGTATTTTTATTGATGATAGTAGTCTCTATTGATACTATAGCTTTAATTGGACTCTATAGTGCAATTTTAGTAGGTCTATCACTTCTTACAGATTTATTTATACTGCCCGTACTATTTGTAAAGATGATTTTACACGAAAAAGGGAATGTTTGAACCTAGGTCGCATTGCGATATTTGGAGCTACTGGTTATATTGGAATGCTCCTTAGTAATGAGTTGGTACAGAGCGAAACCGAGATTAGACTCTTTGTACGAAATAAGAAACGTTTATTATATATTAAAAAAAGTGATAATATAAAATCTTATGATTATGAGTTAAAAGAGGAGAATATAGAGCTTATAGCATCTGCACTAGAGGGTGTTAATGTACTATATTATTTAATTCATTCTACTACATCATCAGATGATAATTTTGCTGATAAAGATTATGAACTTGCAAAGATAGTATCAAAATCATCAAAACTTGCAAAAGTAGGACAAATTATATTCTTAGGCGCACTTGGTGCGCGCTCTGATTCACTGTCTGCTCATTTAAGTAGTCGTCATACTACTGCTGATATATTACGTCTTGATGGGCAAAATGTTACAGAACTTAGAACCGCAATTATAGTTGGCGCTGGTTCTTTATCTTTTGAGATTATACGTGTACTTGCTAAGAAATTACCATTTTTACCTAAGTTAAAAATTACAAGTGGTTTGACTCAACCAATAGATGTTGATGATGTTATTACTTTTTTAATACGTGCTGCAAATAATTCTCGTTATTATAATGCAATAGTAGAACTTGGCGGTGAGCAGATTAATTACAATAATTTAATAACTCTATATGCTAGAACAATATTTAAAGTAGACATGCCAATAGTGGAGATTGGTTTTTTAGAGAAAATTTTAACTGCTAAAGTAATAAGTCATATTGTAGTATTTTTGAGCTCAGCACCGTATAGCATTATAAAACCATTGATAGATGGTGCGTCTGCTGATGCGTTAACTTATGATTGGCATTATAGAAAAATTGATCCAAATGCACCAAGGTTAAATGATATACCACATATGATGAGAAAAGCATATGCGAAAGAAAAACGTGGTGAGGTAGAGAGTTTTTGGGGAATCCCCTCAGAACATCAAGTTCTAAGTAGTGCTAGTGAAGAGTCAATTTTAAAAGAGAATGATGTAAAAAAAGAGATTTATAGGCAGAAGATAGATGTAGATAATTTTGAAAATATTTTTAATGAGATTTTAAATATAGGTGGAAAACATGGTTATTGGTCACCTTCTTGGATGTGGAAAATTAGAGGTTTTGTGGATAAATTACAAGGTGGACCTGGACTTCATGGTGGAAGAAGAACATATAGAAAAGAGATAAGAGTGGGAGAGAGAATCGATTTTTGGACTGTTTCAAAAGTTGTTAATACAGATATAATGAAGCAATTAAGGCTTAAGGCGAGGATGCACAGTCCTGGGGATTCATGGTTAGAGTTTACGCTCTTAAATAACAATGATGAAAAAAGTTTTACAATAACCGCTTACTTTAAGCCAAAAGGTATTGCAGGAAAACTATATTGGTATTCGCTTTTTTTTATACATAAATATATTTTTAAGGCGATGCTTCTTAAAATTATTAGTAATGCAAAAGAAGAGTTTTGTAGAATTAATTAATAATATTTAATAACTCTTTGTGAATATGTCCATTTGTAGCAACTACAATATTATCTTTATCTAAATTGTAATTTTCATTATTTTGTGTTGTAACCACTCCACCAGCTTCTTGAACAATTAATATACCAGCTGAGATATCCCATGGTAATAAAAATGCTTCATAATATCCCTCAAATGAACCACGTGCTACATAACATAAATCAAGTGCAGCAGAACCTAGACGTCTTATTCCTTGGCTTGATGTTAATACTTTTTCAACTCTTGGCATTATCCAATTTACAGCATTTTGTGACTTTTTTCTATCTTGGCTTGAAATGGCGTATGGAAAACCTGTTGCAATTAGAGAACTTAAAACAGTATGATTTATATTATTTACATGAATAGGAACTCCATTTAGCGTAGCTCCCATTGATTTTTGAGCGCTATAGCACTCATCTAAAATAGGATTATATACAACTGCTAAATATAACTCATTATTTTTTACAACTCCAATGGAGATTGCTACAAATGGAATTGAGTGAACAAAATTTGTAGTACCATCAATAGGATCTATATATATTCTATTTTTAGTAGGTTTCTCATTTTTATAACTCTCCTCAGCAATTAGCATATAATCTGGAAAAAGTAGTGCTAATTTATCTAATAAAAACTTTTCAACCTTTACATCATATTGTGTTACTAGGTCAATGTTACCTTTGTATGTAACCTCTTTAGATTCGTTAAAACCATCTTTTATAATTTTTGCGGCCTCTTTTGTAATAGCAATTAATCTCTCTAGCATAGGTTAAGCTTTTACTTTTATAACAACTTTATGAAGTTTTTTATCTGAAATAAGGGGCATATGAGCATCCTCTGGAAAAAATATTGCAAATGAGTTACTTCTTACTGCTATAAAAGATGCAGGAGTATCTTCAAAAAATTGTACATCGTTATTTTGGTTATAATCGCCACTAGAGCTAATACATGATTTTTTTGCCTTCCATCCCATAGTATCAGTACCACTAATTATAAACTGAATATCTATGTACCTCTCATGAATTTCAAGTTTTGCTTTATCAATTGATCTTCCTTGTTCAATTGAAATCATTGCATATATGAGGTTTGAATCTATTTCATAGGTTCCTGTAGGTAACTCTTTTAAATTTGTTCTCTTTAGGAATTCAAAGGCTTTTACAAAACCCTTATGTAAAGATGTGTAACGGTCTGAATTTTCGATTGTATCTAAAATCATAATTTTTTCCTTAAGTGTAATTTTGTTTTGCTGTTATAACTTTTTGAATATATCGTCTAGTCTCTTTATATGGAAGTTTATGTCTTAGTATCTTATAAACCTCTTTTGGATTAAGTTTGTTAATTTGGCGCAAGGCTAATGCTTTTTTGCTATTAAATGCTCGATACACATTTGACGCGCCAGTATTGTATGCAGCTATTGCACAGTATTGACGTGAGAGTGGATGTTTAACATCTTTTAAATAACGGTTATGAAGAAGATATAGATAGGCACTTCCCATACGAATATTATTATTAGTATTAAAAAGATACTGTTTGCTTGGTTCTTTATCTTGATTATGTAGATAGCGCCATGAATCACGTCCTGCAGTTCTTGGAACTATCTGCATAAGTCCATAAGCTGGTACAGAACTTATTGCGTAAGGATTAAAATTACTCTCTGTTTCAATTATCGCCATAATTAATGCTGGATTTAAATTATATTTTTTGGCTTCCGCATTTACTAATTTTGAGTACTTATTATGATACTTAATAGTTGCATTTTTTTTAGGTATCATTGAGAATGTGACGTATTGCACCTTTTTTTTATTAATATATTTTGTTTTTCTTTCAGTTTTTAAAAGATACTTAGCATATTCATTTGCTCTCCATGCCCAGCGTATTGGTTTATTTTTATTATCTACTACATCTTCGTAAAGAAATGGTGTATCTCCAGCTTTTGGTTCATTTGAATTATATAGTTCTGATAGCGTTGGATTGTATGGTGCTAAAAGAGTTGTTACTATAGCTTTTTGTAATTCGCTTTTATTTTTCAAATTTGTCTCAACGGTAATACTTCTTTTTGAATAATCAATACTCGCACGACTTTTGTAACTATTTAGGTACTTAACATACTCATACTTTGTAGATTGCTTTGGATCTTTACCCCACTCTTTAACTGCCTCTTTGGCTAAACTCAGTATTGTCATCTGAATTACTTTATTTAAATGTTGACTTGAAGTGGGTGCTATATTGTTTAGAAGATTTTTTGTTTGAATTATATTTAGTACATTATTTAATGCCATTTGGGATGTTTGACATCCAGTAATAATTACTGTTATTAAAGATAGAGCAAGTAGTTTTTTAAACAATTTTCTAACGATACAGACGCAAAATTAATCCACGCTTATTATCTGTTTTAATATGGTAATTTACTGGCTGTATTTTATTTTTAGTTAGCGTTGAAATATACCAACCTGCTTCATTTGAGCGAAGTTTTCCAAGTCCTGTATTTGCTATAAAGGATAAACGTTCTAGCTCAGATTTACTTAAATGTAGAGAATCAAGCCATGAGTCTGCACAATTATTTATATTAAGACCCATTGAATTTACCATAGTACATAACATTTTAGCACCATTTTGGCTCTTCATATATGCTGAGTTTCCAAGCTCTGCTAGAGATTCTAGTATTGCAAAGTCATGTTTATCTACAAGAGGAATAAGTTCGATAGTTATGTCACTATTTAAATTAGATATAAATTTTTTTATTCTATTTTTGCAACTTTTGCTTAGATGGTAACTTCCAATTTTAGTATCATCACATTGTAGGCGTTTCTCCAATAATACTTTAGCAGTTTTATTTTTTACTTTTGATAGTGTCTCTTGTAGAGAATTTTTAGTAATTTCTAAGTTGTCTTTACATTCAGCAATTTCATTAGAAATTTTGTCTGTTTTTTCTTTCTCATAAGATAAATTTTTTTGAAGTTCTTCTAATTTATTTTTTTGAGAGTTAATTGATGAACTTGTAACATACTCTTTTTGTTCATCATATTTTAAATCATTAAAACTGATATTAGTTTTTTTAATATAGTTTGCACGCAAAGTTTTAGCGTCAACACCATCGAAATGAGCATATTTATAAACAGCGACAGAGCTAACTAAAATTATTATGAATAAAAGTGTACTAACCCATACCCAATTTGATATTGCATTCTCTTTTTCATCTTCAATATCGCTTTGCTTTTCCATAAAAAACCTTATGTTGTATTTTGAGTCTTTTTTGTTTCTAATAGTAATTATTAGTTTTGAATAATAAGACTTTTTATAATTATATCATTTAAACCCATAGATTATAAAGATACTAGTACCTTCTTGATATTTGTACCCTAATTTCAGGTTATGTTTTTTTATAATTTCACTAGTAATATAAAGACCTAATCCAAAACCATTTGCACGATGTTCACCTCTAATAAATGGTTCTATATAGTGTTCTAGTGGACCTTCTAATGGTTTTCCAAGATTTGAAATATATAATGTACTATTGTCAAATGAGATATTTACATGTTTGTCATATGAGTATTTGATTGCATTATCAAGTAAGTTTTTTAGAGCTATCGAGAAGAAGTTAAAATCTACTTTGATATTTGTTTGAGATATATTGCTGCATACTTGTACACTATTTAAAAATAGTAGATCCATTGCATGAATTATTACATCATTTAGTGGTGTATATTGAATATCAAGTTCCAAATCTTGAGTACTTAGGTGTTCAATATCTGCCATTTCATTAACCAATGTCTCTTGGCGATTAAATAGGTTATCTAAAATTTTTTTATTTGCATTTTCATCTAACAGGGCTGTAACTAAGCGTCCCTTTGTAATTGGAGTTTTTAGTTCGTGCATAATGTTTCTCATAAAAAGCGTTCTTGTTTGCTGTAGCAGTTTAATACGTCTTACAGCTCTGTGAAATTCATTTGCTACTGTGGCAATCTCATCATCTCGTTCACTTTTTGTATTTATGTCAAGTGAGCCATTACCAAATTTTTTAATCTCTTTCTCTAACTTTTTAAGAGGTATTAGTCCTCTAAATAAGAGGATATATAAAAAACTTAAGATTGTAAGAAGCCCGATGAGCGCAGCTGTAACATAATTTCTATATGGCTTTTCTATTTCATTATCACGTATCAAAAGACGGTAAAATTTTGTTTTTATAAAGTAGTATTTTAGACCTTGAAATGTCAAATATTTAACATATTTATATACTCTATTTTTATTATCGTATACATCTTTTGGTACTGAATTCTCGACAATCTCTTTTGCTCTATAGCCTTCAATCATTTTAAGGTTTTGATTGTGTAAAATTGTATGAAGTCTCTCAAATTCTTTCTGTTTTGCAAGAAATATAACTGTTTTAAAAACACCTATACTTTTAGAATAAAGTGCCCGCTCTTTATGAGCAGTGTCAAATGTTAAAAATAGCCAATAAACTCCAACAATTGCCCCCACTGTAATTATGAATACAAGGTTCATTGTTAGAAAAATAGAGTGGCGTCTCACGTGATTAGTTTATACCCAATCCCACGCACAGATTTAATAAATTCTGGTTTTTTTGTGTCTACTTCAATTTTATGACGTAATCTACTTATTATGACATCTATACTTCTATCTGAACTATCGTAACTTATAGAATCAGCACCTTCTATTATCATTTCTCGTGAGATAACTTTATTTTTATTTTGTATCATTAAAAGTAAAATCGAGTATTCAGCTGGAGTTAGTTGTAGTGGTGAATCTTTAAAACTTATCTGCATTTGTGCTTCATCAACACTAAATAGTCCAATAGACTTCTCATTATTTGTAGCTTTTTTTCTTCTTAGTACTGTTTTAATACGAGCTACTAATTCTCTGGGGTCGTATGGTTTTGGAAGATAATCATCAGCACCAAGATCTAGGGCATTTACTTTATCATTTAAATCACTTCTTGCAGATGAGATAATTACAGGCATTTCAGATTGAGACCTTATATTTTTAAATACTTCCATTCCATCCATTTGCGGAAGAGATAAGTCTAGAATTAAAAGGTCATATTGATTGGTCTTTAAGTGCTGTATGGCTTCTAGGGGTAACTCAAATCCAGTTACCTTCATATTATAACGTTCTAAATTTTGTGTAAGAAGATTCGTGATGTCTTCATCATCTTCAATCATAATAATTTTTATAGGTTCATCGCTCATATGGAGCCTTGAAGTAGAAGGTAGTTTTCGTGGGAGAACCCACGAAGTTATTTAATTAGTGATTTGCTATAAAAGTAGCTAGTAACTCAATTTTTGCATCATCAAGAGCTGCAACTTGACCTTTCATAAGGCCTTTCATTGGTCCACCATATGAACCATCTTTGTAACCTTTAATTGCTGTAATTAAATCAGCTTTTGACATTGCAGAGATAACTTTACTCTTACCTAAAGCTTTTTTTTCACCTTTTGCACCGTGGCATCCAGCACATTTTTTATATAATGCAGCACCATCAGATGCCATTAAGGTAGATACACCCGCGAAAAGTAGTGCAATTGCGATTTTCTTCATTAATCGATCCTTTTATTTTAAAGACATAATTGTACCCTCTGAATTCTGATAATAACTTTATAGCAACTAAAAAAATTTTGTATTTATTGTAAAATTACATAAATTGTTAGTTTTTAAAAGAGAGTTTTTCAAGAAGTCTATTAACAAAATTTAAATCATAAGTGCAATTTTTTTGTAGTATAATTTCTGATAATTCATGAAAAAGGCAAAAGATTGAGGAAAATTGTTACATTATTGTTGAGTTTAAGCCTATATTTGATGGCATGGGAGGGTTATGATGCTGCGAATAGCTCTTATATTACATTGCAATCAACGTATTCAAAAGATGGTCAATCATATATTCGTATTTATGATCACTCAGATTATAGAGAAAAAGAGTTACTTGTAACTAATGTTAGACGTTCTAGTTCTTTTTATATTCTGAATGTTTATGATTCTTTTGCTAATGAAAAACGTATGTTTGAGATGCAAGTTCCTAAATATGATAATTATGTTGTCCCTAAAAATCTTCAAGTAGAAGCTGCAACAACAACGGTTAGTCTACCAGCCTCTGAAACAGTTACGCCAGTTTCTAAAACAGATTCTAAAACAGATGTACCAATGCAATCAAGTCATGAAAGTGAGAAAATGACACTTGGTGAGTTTTTTGATATGATAAATATCTTTAAATATTTAAAATTAGATAACTAGTTATGGAAATATTTGATAAATGTTATGTAGTTGATACAAATATTATTTTAGAAAATGCAGCAAATATTTTAACTATTTCGCAAAATGCTCAGAATTTAGTTGTTGTTCCTGAAACTGTTTTAGATGAGATAGATGCAAAGAAGAGTGGATTTGAAGAGATTAATTTTCAAGCTCGTGAATTTGCAAGAATCTTGGAAGACTTTAGTATTGTGCAGTCAACTATTGTTGAGGGACATCAAATAATACGAATGAGTCTTAAAGATAGTTGTGTTATAGATTTTATATCTAAAGATGTATATGATGTTAAGAGCAGTTCACAATCTGTGAATATATTAAATGATCGTAAAATATTAGAAATAGCAAAATTTGCAAAACACAACTATAATGGTGTGATCTTCTTATCTATGGATATGATGGCTAGAATGCGTTCAATTAGTATGAATATACCAACTCAGAGTTTGCAAGGTGGTGCAAATGAGACAGCTCAAAACTTTATTTTTGAGACAGAAGTTGAAATAAATTTTAATGAATTAGAGAGTTTGTCTCACAAAGATATTTATGATCTTCATCCAGAACATGCTGCTCATAACTATAGTTATCTCTTTAAAGTTAAACATAGTGATCAAATTGTTTTAGCTGCAATTGAAAATGGTAGAGTTGTCCCTTTAGATGAAGAGGAGCTACGTAAACAATCAATTACTCCTATGAATAAAGAACAGCTATTTTTTGCTCACGCGATTGCAAAACATCACTATAAGATTGTAATTGTAGAAGCAAAAGCAGGTAGCGGTAAAACTCTTTTAGCTTTAAGTGGAGCTATGAAATTAATAGTTCAAAAAGATTTTCGTAAAATTTTATATATTCGTAACTCTATTGAAAGTTTGGATAAGGGCGAAGATGTTGGTTATCTACCAGGCTTTGAAGAGAAGTTTCGTATTTATAACCATCCATTAATGGATTCATTAGATTACATGGTAAGATTGGAGTTTAAGCGTAAAAGTGGCAAAAGTAGTTATCCTAGTCAACATGAACCAGATGAAGAGCAGATTGCTCAGCATGTACAAATTGTGAAACAAAAATATGCAATTGAGACGATGTGGGTAGGAGAGATGAGAGGTAGAACTATCTCTGATGCCGTTGTTATTATTGATGAAGCTCAAAATATGTCAAATAAAACAATGCAAATGGTGCTCTCTCGTCTTGATGATAGCTGTAAAGTAATAATAGTGGGCAGTAATAAGCAAATAGACAATTTTTATATCAATAAACATACTAATGCACTTACTACGTTATTGAAATCAGCTTATGAAGATTATGATGGTGTGAATGTTTTTGCTCTGCGTTTGAGAAAAGTTTTACGTGGACCAATCACAGAGTGGGCGGAGAAGATTTTTTCCAAATAGACCTTTTTTAAAAGAGGTCTATTTTTTAGTACAGAGTAGTTGTAATTACTATATCTCCTCTAACTAGTCTGATTAGTGCGCTACCATCTCCTGAATCTAGTAATTTTTTAAATCGTTCAATTGAGTTTACTGGGATAAATTTTCTTGTTTTTACAGTTTTTGCAGCAATTATTACATCACCCTCTCTAAATCCGTGAATTTGAGCATTACTTTTTTTCTCTACTGAAGTTATAACTATACCATCGTTAATACTTAGTCGATATTTTTTAGTGAGAGAGGCACTATTTAGTGAAAGTTTTAAGCCTCTCAATGACTGAACATCATCAAGTGATACATTCTCTTGAGCGCGTTGAGATAGTGCAGTAGATAGGTTTGTAAACTCACCATCTCGGTAGATTCTAATACGTACTTTTGTACCATTTTCCTGTAATGAAATATAATTGCGTAAATCTGCACTATTTTTTATCTCTTTATTATCAATTTTTACAATAATATCACCAGACTTTAAACCAGCTTTTTTTGCCGCTGAATTTTTGCTAACTTCTACAACGAAAGCTCCGCTTTCTACACCATATAATTTACTATGTTTGGTATCAATGTCTTTTATAGATACGCCAAGGTAACCTCTAATAACACGACCACTCTGTATTAAAGAGATTGTAATATGTTTTGCCATATTGGAAGGAATTGCAAAACCTATACCATTATTGCCACCACTTTTTGAAATAATTGCTGAATTTATTCCAACTAAATATCCACGACTATCAATTAATGCTCCACCAGAGTTTCCAGGATTAATAGCAGCATCAGTTTGAATAAAATCTTCATAATCATTAATACCAACATGATTTCTTCCAAGTGCTGATACAATTCCTTGTGTTACAGTTGTGCCTATACCAAATGGATTACCAATCGCTAAGACTACATCTCCAACTTCAACATCATCGCTATTTGCAAAGGTAATAGCAGGAAATTTTTTTCCATCAATTTTAATTATTGCAATATCAGTTTTTTCATCAGTGCCTATAACTTTTGCTTGATAGCTTTTACCATCAGCTGTATTTACTAAAATTTTATCAGCACCAAGTACTACATGATTGTTAGTAAGTATATACCCATCTTTTGAGATTATTACTCCACTACCTAATGATTTAGACTTTCTCTCTTTTGGAATATTTCTATATTGACGCATTCCAAATAGTTCATTGAAGAATGGATCATTAAAAAGTTGGTTAAGTGGATTATCTTGCGTTACATGGATACTTTTCTCTGTCGATATATTTACAACTGATGGAGTGGCTTTTTTTACAATAGGGGAAAATGAAAAAATTTCTTTTGAACTGTTTGGAACCGTTCTTCGTACTTTTGAAGACAAATCTTCTTTAAAACTAGGAAGAGTATTTGCAGTAAGTGTGATTGCTAAAAGTGATGTAAATAATAGGCTTGATTTAAACATGATGGAGGCTCTCCTTATATTTATTGAAAATTTTATATTAGAAAAATCAATGTTTTGTAAATGAAATTAATTTTATTTACAAAAACTATTGACATATAACAAACTTTTTTGTATACTTCCAGCTCATTTTCGAAAAGCTTTTTTTAAGTAATTTAGGTACGCTGGTTTAGCTCAGATGGTAGAGCAGCTGATTTGTAATCAGCAGGTCGTAGGTTCGATCCCTATAACCAGCTCCATAAATATTAAGACAATCGAAAATGATAATTTATCAGTGTTAGACCAGAATATGGTGAGATACTCAAGTGGCCAACGAGGGCAGACTGTAAATCTGCTGGTTTTTACCTTCGAAGGTTCGAATCCTTCTCTCACCACCATAAATAGATGCGGGAATAGCTCAGTTGGCTAGAGCGTCAGCCTTCCAAGCTGAGGGTCGCGAGTTCGAGTCTCGTTTCCCGCTCCATTTATTTTAAAGTAAAACTAAAACGTTGTCTGGGAGCTGAATATAAATTTTTAACATCTCTTTTAATGTAATAATTTTAAGCAGTGTACATTATATTCTACTTTAATTAGGCTTCCTAAACAATTTTATAGTTAATTTCTAGTACATAATATATATGCCCATATAGCTCAGAGGCAGAGCACTTCCTTGGTAAGGAAGAGGTCAGCGGTTCAATTCCGCTTATGGGCTCCATAATAATTATGGGGCTCATCAAAACAATTGAGCTAATTGTACGAAATAGCTATAATATCAAATATAAAGATTTTAAATCAAAACGAAGGAACACACATGGCAAAAGAAAAATTTGAGCGTAATAAACCTCATGTTAACATTGGAACTATCGGTCACGTAGATCATGGTAAAACTACTTTAACAGCAGCAATTACAGCTGTACTTGCTATCACTAACGGTGCAAAGTTAATGGATTATGATGCAATTGATAATGCTCCAGAAGAGCGCGAACGTGGTATCACTATTGCAACATCTCATGTAGAGTATGAGACTAATGATCGTCACTATGCACATGTGGACTGCCCAGGTCACGCTGATTATGTTAAGAATATGATTACTGGTGCTGCTCAAATGGATGGTGCAATTCTTGTTGTATCTGCAGCAGATGGACCAATGCCTCAAACACGTGAACATATTCTTCTTTCTCGCCAGGTAGGTGTTCCATATATTGTTGTTTTCATGAATAAAGAAGATATGGTTGATGATGAAGAATTAATGGAATTGGTTGAAATGGAAATTCGTGAACTTCTTGATCAATATGAATTTCCAGGTGATGATACTCCAATTGTAGCTGGTTCTGCTCTTCAAGCACTTGAAGAGGCTAAATCTGGAACTTTAGGTGAATGGTCAGAAAAAATTAAAAAATTGATGGCTGAAGTTGATGCTTATATTCCTGAACCAACTCGTGAAACGGATAAAGATTTTTTAATGCCAGTTGAGGATGTTTTTTCAATTTCTGGTCGCGGTACAGTTGTAACTGGTAGAATTGAGCGTGGAATTGTAAAAGTTGGTGATACTATTGAAATTGTTGGTATTAGTGATACTCAAACAACTACTGTAACAGGTGTTGAAATGTTCCGTAAAGAGATGGATCAGGGTGAAGCTGGAGATAATTGTGGTATCTTATTACGCGGTACAGCTAAAGAAGATGTTGAACGTGGGCAAGTTCTTTGTAAGCCAGGTTCAATTACTCCTCATACTACATTCGAAGCTGAGATTTATGTTCTTAGTAAAGACGAAGGTGGTCGTCATACTCCATTCTTTAATGGTTACCGTCCACAATTTTATGTTCGTACAACAGATGTTACAGGTTCAATTACGTTACCAGAAGGTACAGAGATGGTTATGCCAGGTGATAATGTTAAGATTACGGCTGAGCTAATTTCACCAATCGCTATGGAAGAGGGAACTCGTTTTGCTATTCGTGAAGGTGGACGTACTGTTGGTGCTGGTGTTGTATCTAAAATTACTAAGTAATTAGATGAGAGATATTATACATTTAGCTTGTGATAAGTGTACTAGACGCAATTATCACACAACGAAAAATAAAAAAGTTCATGCTGAAAAATTCAGTGCGAAGAAATTTTGTAAATGGTGTCGTGCACATACTGAGCACAAAGAAGCAAAATTATAATCAATTTCCCTTTCGGGAAATTTGTACAGGGTAGTAGCTCCAATTGGTAGAGCAGCGGTCTCCAAAACCGCTTGTTGTGGGTTCGAGTCCCTCCTGCCCTGCCATTTTTTAAGGACAATGATGAATAAATTAGCAACTTACTTTAGAAATTCAAAGCTTGAATTGGCAAAGGTAATATTTCCAACAAAGCCACAAGTGAAAAACGCTTTCTTTTCAGTTTTTTTAGTTGTGACATTTGTTTCGCTTTTTCTAGCACTAATTGATTTAATCATGTCTAGTGCTCTCTCAACGATAATATAAGGAGTAACTTTGGCACATAAATGGTATTCTATTCAGACTTATGCTGGGAGCGAACGTAGTGTTAGAACTGCTATACTCCAGATGATAGAAGATTTTTCTTTGCAAGAAGAGATAAAAGAAGTTATTGTTCCTACTGAAGATGTTATTGAGGTTAAAAATGGAAAAAAGAAAATTAGTGAACGTTCACTCTATTCTGGTTATGTTTTTATAAATATTGATCTCACTACTGAGCTTTGGCACAAGATACAATCACTTTCACGAGTATCTGGATTTATTGGTGAATCAAAAAATCCAACTCCACTTAGTGAAAAAGATATTAGTGCTATCTTAGAAAGAGTTCAAAATCGTGCGCCAGCACGTCCTCGCGTAGGCTTTGATTCTGGTGAGACAGTTAGAATAACAGAAGGTCCTTTTGCAAATTTTAACGGTGTTGTAGAAGAGTTTGATTTAGAGCATGGAATGTTGAAACTGAATGTTTCAATTTTTGGAAGAAGTACTCCTGTAGATATTTCGTATATGCAGGTTGAAAAAATAGTTTAAATTTTTAGAAAGGTATTATTATGGCAAAAAAAATTAGCGGATATTTAAAACTTCAAATTGAAGCCGGAAAAGCAAATCCATCTCCACCAGTAGGACCAGCACTTGGTCAACGTGGTATTAATATTATGGAGTTTTGTAAATCATTTAATGAAAAAACTAAAGATAAGATGGGATTTAAAGTTCCAGTTGTTATTACAGTTTATAGTGATAAAAGCTTTACTTTTATTACTAAACAACCACCAGCAAGCGCGCTTATTAAAAAAGCAGCTGGACTTAAGAGTGGTTCGGATAATCCATTGAAAAATAAAGTTGGTAAATTAACACGCGCTCAATTAATGGAAATTGTAGATCAGAAAATTTCTGATTTAAATACTGACGATAGAGATATGGCAGCAAATATTATTGCTGGTTCTGCTCGTTCAATGGGTGTAGATTTAGTAGATTAAATTTAAAAGGCTAGATGAATACTCTTTTAAACTATACATCTTCGACCACTAGGATGTAAATGTAAGTGGCAGCAAAAAATTATGCGGAGATAATAAATAATGGCAAAGCAAAGTAAAAGATTTAAACAACTTGTAGAAAAGGTTGATGAGAATAAAGCTTATTCAATTAATGAAGCTTGTACACTCTTAAAAGATTTGAAATCAGCAAAATTTGATGAAACAGTTGAACTAGCATTTAATTTAGGAGTTGATCCTCGTCATGCTGATCAAATGATTAGGGGTGCATTAGTACTCCCTAATGGTACTGGTAAGACTGTACGTGTTGCAGTATTTGCTCGTGGTGCTAAGGCTGATGAAGCTAAAGCTGCTGGTGCTGATATTGTTGGCTCTGATGATTTAGTTGCAGATATAAAAGCTGGTATATTTAATTTTGATGTTTTAGTTGCAACTCCTGATATGATGGGTGTTATTGGACAAATTGGTAGAATATTAGGTCCAAAAGGTCTTATGCCTAATCCTAAAACTGGTACTGTAACAATGGATGTTACAAAAGCGATTGGTAATTTAAAATCTGGGCAGGTAAATTTCCGTGTTGATAAAAAAGGAAATGTGCATGCTGGTGTTGGAAAAGTTAGTTTTGATGCTGCAAAAATTGAAGAGAATATTATCTCTTTTGTAACAGCTATTAATAAGCAAAAACCAGCATCTGCAAAGGGTCGTTATATTAAAAGTGCAACAGCATCTCTAACAATGAGTCCTGCTGTATCACTTGATGTAATTTCACTTATTGATTATAAATAGTAATATTTTTATATCTTAGACTAGAGATAGTTTGGAGCTAACGCTTAATTTAGATTTTTTTGAATCTAATCCAGCTTGAAGTTAAGTCGGAAAGGAGGAACTATGACTAGAGAACAAAAAAATGAGATTGTTGAAAAGCTATCTAATGGTTTTGGAAGTTCTAATGCTGTAATCGTTTGTGATTATAAAGGTTTAGGTGTAAGTGCACTTGAAGGTCTTCGTAAAAGTGTACGTGAAAATAATAGTAATGTACAAGTCGCAAAAAACTCATTGGCTTCTATTGCGCTTAAAAATGCAAATATAGAAGGTTTAGAGCTAAAAGATATGAATATCTTTGTTTGGGGCGATGATGCAATTAATACTTCAAAGTCAGTATATAAGTTTGCAGAAAGTAATAAAACTTTTTCTATAAAAACTGCTTATATTGATGGTGAAGTAAGTGATACTGCTAGAGTTGAAGCTTTTGCTAAACTACCTAATAGAGAAGAGCTACTCGGTATGCTACTTTCAGTTTGGCAAGGCCCTGTACGAAACTTTACTGTTGGACTTGGTGCATTGCGTGATAAAAAACAAGAAGAGGAAACTGTATAATATATATAGTTTCTAAAGACGCAGTTTGTCTGTGTACTAGCTAAATAGGGTTTATCCTGTTTGGTTTATTAATAAATATATAGGAATTAAATTATGGCTGTAACTAAAGAAGATGTATTAGAATTTATTTCAGGTCTATCAGTTCTTGAGCTTTCTGAGCTTGTAAAAGAATTTGAAGAAAAATTTGGAGTATCTGCTACTCCTGTTGCTGTTGCTGGTGGTGCTGTTGCTGGCGGTGCTACTGCTGAGGAGAAAACTGAGTTTGATGTTATTTTAACTGGAGCTGGTGAAAAGAAAATTAATGCTATTAAAGCAGTACGTGCGATTACTGGTCTTGGTCTTAAAGAAGCTAAAGCTGCTGTTGAGGGAACACCATTTACAATTAAAGAGGGTGTTTCTAAAGATGATGCAGAAGAGGCTAAAAAGGCTCTTGAAGAAGCTGGAGCTTCTGTCGAAGTTAAATAATTTTGAGCGAGGACTATTTCCTCGCTCAATACCGCATGTACTCATCCTAGGTAGCACGTTGATGCTTCTTAGGATGAGTACCATCACACTTAATCATTTAAAAACTTATTAACGAGGTAACCAATGCTAAATACACTTAAATCAGGTAACAGGTTGCGTGTTGACTTTTCAAAAACACCTCAAGAAATTGAAGTTCCTAACCTATTGCAACTACAGCAAAGCAGTTATGATAACTTTTTAATGCTTGATAAAAAAGATCGCACTGAAAGCGGTATTGAAAGAGTCTTTCGCTCAATTTTTCCAATTCATGATTCACAGAACCGTTTAACTTTAGAGTACTTAGGCTCTGAAGTAGGAAAACCTAAATATACTGTTCGTGAATGTATGGAACGTAGTTTAACGTATTCAGTATCACTTAAAATGAAAATTCGTCTTGTTCTTTGGGATAGAGATGAGAATACTAGAGAAAAAACAGGTGTTAAAGATATCAAAGAGCAGACTGTTTTTATACGTGATATTCCTTTAATGACTGAGAGAACATCATTTGTAATTAATGGTGTTGAGAGAGTTGTTGTTAATCAGCTTCATAGAAGCCCTGGGGTTATTTTTAAAGAGGAAACATCTACAACAGCGGGTAATGCTTTAATACATACTGCGCAAATTATTCCAGATCGTGGTTCATGGTTGTACTTTGAATATGATTCAAAAGATGTATTATATATGCGTATTAATAAGCGCCGTAAAGTTCCAGTAACTATAATTTTCCGTGCTATGGGTTATAGTAAACTTGATATTTTAAGACTATTTTACCCACTTGTTAATATTATTGTTAAAGATAATAAATTTTTAGTTCCATTTACTGCTGAAGATTTTACAGGACGTCTTGAATTTGATTTAAAAGATTCAGATGGTAATATTTTAATGGTGGCAGGCAAGCGTTTAACAGTAAAACGTGCTCAAAAGTTTGTAGATTCTGGTGTTAAGTTTGTTGAATATCCATCTGAAGTATTAATGGATAGACATATAGCTACTCCTATAATTAATCAAGAAAGCGGTGAAGTTCTATATGACACAATGGCATCTTTAGATGAGACAAAATTAAAGAAAATTATTGAAACAGGACTTGAAAGTTTTGAAATTGCAAATGATTTAGCTGATGGTGTTGATAGTTCTGTAATTAAATCATTTGTTGCAGATGAAGATAGTTTGAAACTTCTAAAGCAGACTGAAGAGATTGAAGATGAAAATGATTTAGCTGCCATTAGGATATATAAAGTTATGCGCCCAGGTGAACCAGTTACAAAAGATGCCGCACATAACTTTTTACATCAACTCTTTTTTGATCCTGAGCGCTATGATTTAACTCGTGTTGGTCGTATGAAAATGAATCATAAACTTGGAATTACAGTACCTGAGTATATTACAGTTTTAACTCATGAAGATATAATTAATACTGTAAAGTATGTAATTAAAGTTAAAAATGGTCAAGGTCACATTGATGATAGAGATCACTTAGGAAATAGACGTATTCGTTCAATTGGTGAATTGCTTGGTAATGAGGTTCACAAAGGTCTAATCAAGATGCAAAAAGCTATTAAAGATAAGCTTAGTACGATGAGCGGACAACTTAGTGAACTTATGCCTCATGATTTAGTTAATTCCAAAATGATTACGACAACTATTTTAGAGTTCTTTTCAAGCGGGCAGTTGTCACAATTTATGGATCAGACTAACCCACTTTCTGAGGTTACACATAAACGTCGTCTTTCAGCTCTTGGTGAAGGTGGTCTTGTAAAAGAGCGTGCCGGTTTTGAAGTGCGTGATGTTCACCCAACTCATTATGGTAGGATTTGTCCAATTGAGACTCCTGAGGGTCAAAATATTGGTCTTATTAATACACTTTCTACTTATTCAAAAGTTAATGAACTTGGTTTTATTGAAGCACCATATAAAATTGTAAAAGATGGTCTTGTACAAGATGAAATCGTTTATTTAACTGCCACTCAAGAAGAGGGCAAAATGATTGCTGCATCATCTAATAAATTAGATGACAACGGCCAAATGGTTGAAGAGTTAGTTCAAGTTAGAATGGATGGTGAAATTTTACTTGGTGAAAAATCTAAAGTAGATTATATTGACCTTTCTCCTCACATGGTTGTTGGTGTTGCTGCAAGCCTTATTCCTTTTTTAGAACATGATGATGCAAATCGTGCTTTAATGGGTTCAAATATGCAACGCCAAGGTGTACCTCTTTTAAAGTCTGAAGCTCCAATGGTAGGGACAGGTGTTGAAAAACTTGTTGCTCGTGATTCATGGGAAGCAATTAAAGCTGAACGTGGTGGTATTATTGAAAAAGTAGATGCAGCTCATGTGTATGTAATGGGTGAAGATAAAAATGGTCCATTTATAGATTATTATAGTATTCAAAAAAATATTCGTACAAATCAAAATACGACATTTAGTCAACGTGCGGTTGTAAAAGTTGGTCAAAAAGTAGATAAAGGCGAAGTTTTAGTTGATGGTCCAAACATGGATAAAGGCGAACTTGCAGTTGGTAAGAATGTATTGGTTGCTTTTATGCCATGGAATGGTTATAACTACGAAGATGCGATTATTATTAGTGAACGTTTAATTCGTGAAGATACTTTTACTTCTGTACACGTTTATGAAAAAGAGGTTGAAGCTCGAGAACTTAAACATGGTGTAGAAGAGGTTACAAGAGATATTCCAAATGTTCGTGAAGATGATCTTATGCATTTAGATGAGAGTGGAATTGTAAAAATTGGAACTTATGTTAAGGGTGGAATGATTTTAGTTGGTAAGGTTTCTCCAAAAGGTGAAGTTAAACCAACTCCTGAAGAGAGATTACTTCGTGCAATTTTTGGTGAAAAAGCTGGTCATGTTGTAAATAAATCTCTGTACTGTCCTCCATCAATGGAAGGTGTAATTATAGATGTCAAAATCTTTACCAAAAAGGGTTATGAAAAGGATCCTCGTGCGCTTGAAGCTGAACAGGTTCAAAAAGATGTAATTGAACGTGAACACTATGATAGACTTTTAATGATTGATAAAGAGGAGATGTTACGTATTAACGCTTTACTTACAAGAGAGGCATTAATTAGTGACTGTGTTGTTGGTGGTACAAACTATAGTGCTGGTGACATGGTAAGCTCAGATGACCTCAAAGGTGTAAACCGTTTTGCTCTTGGACCAATTGTTGATGCGTTTAGTCCTGCTATTAGTTCTGAATATGAAAAGATGAAAAAATATTTTCAAAATCAGAAAAAGAAGTTACGCGATGAGCATGAAGAGAAGCTTGATATTTTAGAAAAAGATGATATTCTACCAAATGGTGTTGTTAAAAAAGTTATGGTTTATGTGGCAACTAAACGTAAGTTAAAAGTTGGTGATAAAATGGCCGGACGTCATGGTAATAAGGGTATTGTCTCTATTATTGTACCTGAGACTGATATGCCTTACCAAGAGGATGGTACACCAGTTGATGTAATCTTAAATCCACTTGGTGTTCCAAGTCGTATGAATATTGGACAGGTTTTAGAGATGCACCTTGGAATGGTTGGTAAGAATCTAGGTTATCAAATCCAAGATATGTTTGATAATAGAAGTGCAGATTTTGCAAATGATTTAAGAAATAAGATGGCAGAAATTGCTGATGTAGCAAAATTAATGAATGCAAAAAAGTTTTTATCAACTCTTAGTGATGAAGATTTAATAGTCCATGCACGTGATTGGTCAAAAGGTGTTAAGTTTGCTACGACAATTTTTGAAGGTACAAATGCTATTGAATTTAAAAAGCTTTTTGAGTTAGCAAAAATGGATAGTGATGGTAAAACAACACTTTTTGATGGTAAAACTGGTGAGAAAATAAGTGAGCGTGTAAACGTTGGATACATGTACATTCTTAAGCTTCATCACTTAGTTGATGAAAAAGTTCACGCTCGTAGCACTGGACCATATTCACTAGTAACACAACAACCAGTTGGTGGTAAAGCACTGTTTGGTGGTCAGCGTTTTGGAGAGATGGAAGTTTGGGCACTTGAGGCATATGGTGCTTCTGCAGTTTTAAAAGAGATGCTTACTATTAAATCTGATGATGTTGATGGTCGTGTTGAAGCCTATAAAGCCATAACAAAAGGTGAGCCAATTCCACGTTCTGGTATTCCAGAAACTCTATTCGTACTTACTAAAGAGCTTCAGGCTCTAGCGCTTGATGTAGAGATTTTACAAGAAGATAAAGGAGGTATTTAATGAAATTAGTTCCAATTGATTTAAATGAAATGCAACGTCCAAAAGATATTGAACAAATTAAGTTTAGTCTTGCTAGTCCTGAAAAAGTACTATCTTGGAGTCACGGTGAAGTAAAAAAGCCTGAAACAATTAACTATCGTACTCTTAAACCAGAGCGTGATGGTCTATTTTGTGCAAAAATTTTCGGTCCTGTACGAGATTATGAATGTCTTTGTGGTAAATATAAAAAAATGCGATACAAGGGTGTTGTTTGTGAAAAGTGTGGTGTTGAAGTAACAGCTAGCAAGGTGCGTCGTAATAGAATGGGACATATTGACTTAGTTACTCCTGTTGCACATATCTGGTATGTATCATCTCTTCCAAGTAGAATTGGTACATTAATGGGCGTTAAAATGAAGGACCTTGAACGTGTTCTTTATTATGAAGCATATATTGTTTATGAAAATGGTGATGCATTCTATGACAATGAAGCAAAAAACAGAGTTAATAAATTTGATGTTTTAAATGAAGAACAGTACCAAATTTTGATGCAACGTTTTTCTGAAAGCGGTTTTGATGCTCGTATGGGTGGTCAAGTTGTTCATGATATGCTCTCAGAAATTGATTTAGTTGAACTTTTTAATAAATTAAAAGAGGATATGGCAGCGACTGGATCTGAAGCTAAACGTAAAGTATTAGTTAAACGTCTAAAAGTTCTTGAATCATTTTTAAACTCTGGAAATCGTCCTGAATGGATGATGCTCTCTCAGCTTCCAGTTCTTCCACCAGATTTACGTCCATTAGTTGCGCTTGATGGCGGTAAATTTGCGGTATCGGATGTAAATGATTTGTATAGACGTGTAATTAATCGTAATCAAAGACTTAAGCGTTTAGTTGAACTTGATGCTCCTGAGATTATTGTTAGAAACGAAAAGCGTATGCTTCAAGAGTCAGTAGATGCACTATTTGATAATGGTCGTCGCGCAAATGCTGTTAAGGGTGCAAACAAGCGTCCACTTAAATCTCTTAGTGAAGTTATTAAAGGTAAGCAAGGACGTTTTCGTCAAAACTTACTTGGAAAACGTGTTGATTTTTCTGGTCGTTCTGTAATTGTAGTTGGACCAAATTTGAAGATGGATCAGTGCGGTCTTCCTAAGAAGATGGCACTAGAACTTTTCAAACCACATTTAATTGCGGCACTTGAAGAGAGAGGTTATGCTACGACTGTTAAATCGGCTAAAAAGTTAATAGAACGCCAAACAAATGAGGTTTGGGAGTGTTTGCAAGATATTGTTAATGGTCATCCGGTTTTATTGAATCGTGCACCAACACTACACAAACTTTCTATTCAGGCATTTCATCCTCAATTAATTGATGGAAAAGCCATTCAGCTTCATCCTTTAGTTTGTGCAGCATTTAATGCAGATTTTGATGGTGATCAGATGGCTGTTCATGTTCCTCTTGGAAGTGAAGCGATTGCAGAAGCAAAAGTTTTAATGTTGAGTTCTATGAATGTACTTTTACCAGCTTCAGGTAAGGCAATTGCTGTACCATCACAAGACATGGTTCTTGGTCTTTATTTCTTGAGTTTAGAAAAAAATGATGTAATTGGTTCAAATAAACTTTTTGCAAATATTGATGAAGTATTAATTGCTCGTGAGCATCGTAAATTAGATATTAATGCAAAGATTAGAACAAGAATTGATAGAAGAATTATTCATACAACTGTTGGTAGATTAATGATTTTTAATATCTTACCTATTGATGTACCACAAGAGTTGTGGAATAGGATTATGAAAAAGAAAAACATATCTGCGCTTGTAGATTATATTCATAAATTTGGTGGACTTGAAGTTACAGCTGAGTTTTTAGATAATTTAAAAAATTTAGGTTTTAGTACAGCAACTGCAGCTGGTGTATCTATTTCGATTGATGATATTATCATTCCACAAGAGAAGTATCCATTAATTGAAAAATCAAAAAATAAAGTAATAGAGATTCAAAAACAGTACGATGCTGGTCTATTGACTGAACAAGAGCGCTATAATAAAATTATTGATGTTTGGACTGATACTAATAATACAGTTGCTGGTATGATGATGAAGCTTACTGAAGAGGATAAAGGTGGTTTTAACTCAATTTATATGATGGCTGATTCTGGTGCTCGTGGGTCTGCTGCACAAATTAGACAACTCGCTGGTATGCGTGGACTTATGGCAAAACCAAGTGGTGATATTATTGAGACTCCAATTATCTCTAATTTTAAAGAGGGTTTAAATGTACTTGAATATTTTATTTCAACTCACGGTGCACGTAAAGGTTTGGCAGATACTGCATTAAAGACTGCTAATGCTGGATATTTAACTCGTAAATTGATTGATGTCGCACAAAATGTTAAAGTTGTCACTGAAGATTGTGGAACACATGAGGGAATTGAAATTGCTGATATATCTATTGGTAATGAGATGATTGAACCATTAGAAGATCGTGTTTATGGACGTGTCCTAATTGAAGATGTAATTGATCCAATTTCAAGTGAAGTACTTTTTAGCGAGGGTACATTGATTGATGAAGAGAGAGCAAAAGTTATCGCTGAAGCTGGTGTTAAGTCTGTTGTAATTCGTACTCCAACTACATGTAAGTCTGAAGAGGGTATATGTTCTAAATGTTATGGTCTTAATCTTGGTCAAGGCGGATTGGTTAAAAAAGGTGAAGCGATTGGAATTATTGCTGCACAGTCTATTGGTGAGCCTGGGACTCAGCTTACATTAAGAACTTTCCACGTAGGTGGTACGGCGTCAAGAACTCAAGAAGAGCGTAAGATTACTGCTGATAAAGAGGGTTTTATTAGATACTACAATTTGAAAGCTTATCGCAGAAAAGATGGTAAAAATGTTGTAGCTAATAGACGTAATGCTGGTATTTTATTAGTTGAACCAAAAATTAAAGCACCATTTGCTGGAATTTTAGAGGTTCAAACGATTCATGATGAAGTTATTATTACTTTAAATGGTGAAAATGAAAAATGTCGTTATGCACTTCGTAGAAATGATGTGGCGCGTGCAAATGAACTAGCAGGTGTTAGTGGCAAAATAGATGGAAAGTTATATTTCCCATATAAAAGTGGGGATAAGGTAGACGTTGAAGAGAGTATTGTTGAAGCGATTAAAGATGGTTGGAATGTTCCAAATCGTATTCCATATGCTGCTGAAATTTCTGTTGATGATGGTGCACCTGTTACTCAAAAAATTTCTGCACTTGAATCTGGAACTGTAAAATTCTTTTTGTTAAAAGGTGACTATTTGGAACGTCACTCTGAGATTAAAAAGGGATATGCAGTAGAAGAGAAGGGTCTATTTGCAGTTGTTGCAGATAAAGATGGACGTGAAGCAATTCGTCACTACATCTCTCGTGGTTCAATTATTGACATTGATGATGATAGTGAAGTAAAAGTAGATACGCTCATCTCTCAACCATCGCATGGTGAATCAATTGTTATTGCTGAGTGGGACCCTTATGCTAATCCAATTATTGCTGAGGGTGTTGGACGTGTTGTGTTTGAAGATATAATTCCAGGTCTTACTGCAACTGAACAAGTTGATGAATTAACTGGTCAACGACGTTTAATGATAAATGAACATATTTCATCTGATCATAAACCAACTCTTGTAGTTGCATATGATAATGGAGAGGGTATACGTTATGCGTTAGAACCAAAAACTGCCATTTATGTTCAAGATGGATATGAAGTTACTCAAGCAGAAATTTTAGCAAAAACTCCAAAGGCGATTGCAAAATCACGTGATATTACGGGTGGTCTTCCACGTGTAAGTGAACTCTTTGAAGCGCGTCGTCCAAAAGAGCAGGCTCTAATTAGTGAAATTAACGGAACAATTAGTTTTGGAAAACCGTTACGTGGAAAACCACGTATTACTATTACAGATGATAATGGAGTACCTAAAGATTATTTTGCGGATAAAACTGCACAAATTTTAGTACATACTGGTGAATATGTTCATGCTGGTGAAGCATTGACTGATGGGATTATTTCAAGTCATGAAATTCTTAGAATTTTAGGTGCTCGTGCCTTACATGAGTACTTAATTAGTGAAGTTCAGCAGGTTTATCGTCGTCAGGGTGTTCAAATTAGTGATAAACATATTGAAGTTGTTTATACTCAGATGTTGAGACAAGTGCGTATTATTGATAGTGGAGATACTAAGTTTATTGCTGGTGATTTAGTAAGCAGAAAGAATTTTGAAATTGAAAATGAAAAAATTATGGGTCTTTCTGGTGAAGCTGCAGTTGCTGAACCAATTTTAGTTGGTATCACACGTGCGGCAGTTGGAGCAGATAGTATTATCTCAGCTGCATCTTTTCAAGATACTACAAAAGTATTAACTGAAGCTGCTGTAAGCGCAAAAATAGATGATTTGGATGATTTAAAAGAGAATGTAATTATTGGACGAACAATTCCAGTAGGTACGGGTATATATAAAGATTTTAATGTATTATTGGATTCATAAGTGCAAAAAATAAGAAATATAGCGGTTATCGCTCACGTTGACCACGGTAAAACAACTTTAGTAGATGGATTGCTTTCGCAATCTGGAACATTTGCTTCACATGAGCATCATGATGATAGAATGATGGATAGTAATGATTTAGAAAAAGAGCGTGGTATTACTATTCTCTCTAAAAATACATCTATTCGTTATAAAGAGCATAGGATAAATATTATTGACACTCCAGGTCACGCTGATTTTGGTGGTGAAGTTGAACGTGTGCTTAGTATGGTTGATGGTGCATTGTTACTCGTTGATGCGTATGAAGGTGTTATGCCTCAAACAAAATTTGTTGTAAAAAAAATGCTAGAGCGTGGGATTAAGCCTATACTAGTAGTAAATAAGATTGATAAACCATCAGCTGAACCAGATCGTGTCGTTGATGAGATTTTTGATTTATTTGTTCAGATGGACGCAACGGAAGATCAACAAGATTTTCCTGTAGTTTACGCGGCTGCTCGTGATGGTTTTGCTAAACTAGATTTAGAAGATGAGAGTGTAGATTTAGTACCTCTATTTGAAACTATTCTTTCAGAAGTTCCCGAACCTAAAGGAAGCTCTGAAAATCCACTTCAGCTTCAAGTCTTTACATTAGATTACGATAACTACGTTGGAAAAATTGGAATTGCTCGTATTTTTAATGGAACAATTAAAAAGGGTGAGAATGTACTTTTAGCTAAATCTGATGGTGAGAAAATTAAAGGAAGAATTACTAAGTTAATTGGTTTTCACGGTTTAGCTCGTATGGAAATTGAAAAAGCAGAAGCTGGAGATATTGTAGCGATTGCTGGTCTTGAAACTGTTGATGTTGGTGATAGCGTTGTAGACCCTGCTAATCCAATGCCACTAGATCCTATGCATATTGAAGAACCAACACTTGCAGTTCATTTTGCAGTTAATGACTCTCCTCTTGCAGGAACTGAGGGTAAACATGTTACATCTAATAAGATTCAAGCACGTTTAGATAAAGAGATGCAGACTAATGTAGCTATGAAATATGAGCAAGTTGGTGAGGGTAAATTTAAAGTAAGTGGTCGTGGTGAGCTTCAAATTACAATTTTAGCCGAAAATATGCGTCGTGAAGATTTTGAATTTTCGATTTCACGTCCTGAGGTAATCGTTAAAGTTGAAAATGGCGTACGTTTAGAGCCGTTTGAACATTTAGTAATCGATTGTCCGGAGGATTATAGTGGAACTATAATTGAAAGGCTTGGACGTAGAAAAGCTGAGATGAGTGCAATGGTTCCTATGGGCGAGGGTTTTCAAAGAATTGAATTTGAAATACCAGCTCGTGGGTTAATTGGTTTTCGTGGGCAATTTTTAACTGATACTAAAGGTGAGGGTGTCATGAACCACTCATTTTTAGAGTATCGTCCATTTAATGCACAGATTGAAAGTCGTCAATATGGAGCACTTATATCTATGGAAAGTGGTATTGCACTTGCATATTCTATTTTTAATTTACAAGATAGAGGGGCAATGTTTATTGAACCACAAAGTAAAGTTTATGAGGGAATGATAATTGGAGAGCATAGTCGTTCAAATGATTTAGATGTTAATCCGATTAAAGGTAAGCAACAATCAAATGTTCGTTCAAGTGGTGCAGATGAGGCGATTAAACTTGTTCCACCTCGTGATATGAATTTGGAGAAGGCATTAGAGTGGATTGAAGATGATGAAATTCTTGAAATTACTCCAAAGTCTATTCGTGTACGTAAAAAAATACTTAATCCAACTTTACGAAAAAGGGCGAAATAAGCCCTCTCTCGTCTTTGTACTATCTTCATATAAATTTATATAATTTTTTCTATTATTTTTGTTTTTTTGGAATACTTATTGCTTTCTATATTATAATCGAGAAAGCGTAAAATTTGCGCTATTTATTGAGTACATAGAAGGAATTATTATGTTAAAATCACTTTATTCAGGTATATCAGGCCTACAAGCCCACCAGACGGCGATGGATGTTGAAGGTAACAACATTGCTAATGTTAATACAATTGGTTTTAAGTATTCAAGAGCTAACTTTTCTGATCTCTTAGCACAAACTTCACAGATAGCAACTGCGCCGGAGGGTTCACTTGGTGGGAAAAATGCTATTCAGATTGGACTTGGTACATCGGTTAGTTCAACTACTAGAATATTTTCACAAGGTTCAATTCAAGCAACAGATAAACAGACAGATGTTGCAATTCAAGGAGATGGTTTTTTTATAGTTAGTCAAGATGCTGGACAGACAAGTAAATATACACGTTCTGGTGACTTTAAATTTGATGGTATTGGAAATTTTGTTGATAATAATGGATTTATTGTGCAAGGTTGGAAGCGTAATGACAAGACAGGTAATGTTGATACAACTCAGCCAGTAAAGGGAATCAATATTGAACCTGGACTTACAACTCCAGCTTCTGCAACAGAGGGTGTAACACTTAAGGCAAATCTAAATTCAAGTAGTAAAATAGTAAATAAAAGTCTTACATATTCGACGGCTGAAGCTGCAGCTGCACTTGCTGCGAATCCAAATAATCAAGCTGTTGATGATTTTGGTGTTATGTTTAATTCAAAGGGTGAAGCTTTTTCATTACAACCTGCAACCGCTGCTGGTACTGGAGGGCAGGGAGTTACGGTCTCTTTTGATGGTGGAACAACTCAAACAGAATTTCGTTATACAACTGGTGTAGCACCAGCTCCAGCTGTTACAGTTGTTGCAGCACCTGTAATGTACTTTAAAACAGCAGCTGATTTAGCAACCGCTATGCAGCAAGCTGCAAACGCCTCTTTAGGTGGTGGTGCTGCTGCTGTTACAATTAATGATCAGGGGAAGATACAGTTCGATAATAGTGCCTCAGCCGCAGGACAAGATCTTAATATTAAAGTAAGTACATTATCTGATGCTAATACAGTTGTTAATAATCGCTTTACAGATACTATGTCTGCACTTAGTGGTGTTCTTGAAGGTGGGGCTACAGCTACAAAAATTACAGCAGAATTTAATGTGGCAACTCACTCTTCTAGTATAGATATCTTTGATTCATTAGGTAGTAAGCATACAGTTAGAATGGACTTTAGAAAAGCATCTACAACTGCAGGGGGTGGTGCTATTTGGAAGTTTACTACGACTGTACCTGATCCTGCTACAATTAATACAGTTAATCCATTTAATGAGGTTACTGGTTCAATTACATTTAATAACGATGGGTCACTTTTGAGTGCGCAACCACCATCACTTACATTTACGGGAAACAATGGTTCAAAACCGAATCAGACAATTTTATTAGACTTAGGTAGTTCATTTGGATTTGATGGGCTTACAAGTTTTGATGCGACATCAGCAACCAGTGGTATATCTCAGGATGGATTTCCTGGTGGAGATTTAGTTGGTATTAGAGTTGATCAAACCGGTAAACTTATTGGAAGTTTCTCAAATGGACGATCTTTTGGTCTTGCTCAACTTGCAATGGCAAAATTTAATAATAATGAGGGTCTTGTAACTGAGGGAAATAATATTTATGCACAATCTGCGAACTCAGGAGATCCTGTTGTAGGCTCAGCAGCTACTGGTGGACGGGGTTTTATAGCGTCATCATCACTAGAATCAAGTAACGTAGATTTGAGTAGAAGTTTAACTCAATTAATTATTGTTCAAAGAGGTTATCAAGCAAACTCTAAAACTATTACAACCTCAGATCAGCTTCTCAATACTCTTATTCAACTTAAACAATAAATTTTTTAATATAATAGCTCACTTGATTTGAGGTGAGCTAATGTTTAAAAAATTTGTGGGATATGAGGCAAGTGCTGGAAGTGGAAAAACTTTTAATCTTGTTGTACGGTATCTCTCTTTACTTTTTAGCGAAATTTCTAGTGAAAAAATCTTAGCATTAACATTTACAAATAAAGCAGCAAATGAGATGCAAGAGCGTATTATTGAAACTCTTGTAAATCTTGAAAGTAGAGGTGAACTGAGCATTATTGCCTCTGTTTTAGAGGTTAATGAAGAGTATCTGCTAGAAAAACGTCAAGAAGTTCTTAAAAACTTTTTGCACTCAGAAACACGTATAATGACAATAGATAAATTTTTTACGCAAATTTTACGTAGATTTAGTCTCTATGCCTCCTTAATGCCAAATTTTTCTATTGGTGAAGTAGTTGATGAAAATGAGTTGATAGAAAGTTTTTTAGTTAAAGTACGTACTTTTGGACATTATGAAGCTCTAAAAACATTAAGTTTAATAAGTGAAAAACGTTTGAGTGATATATTTGGACTGTTAAATTTACTCTTTATTAAAGAATTAGAACTTCCAAGTGTTGAGAAATCAGATAAAGTACTAGAAGTAGCCTCTTTAGATGTGTTAAATACTCTTAAAAAATTATCAGAGATTTTAAATAGATGTGAAAATGCATCAGCAACGGCTAGAAAATCATTTATTGCTGAGAATATTGAAGAACTTATTGTAAAGTCATGGTTATCTCGTGAAACTCTAAACTATAGAACTTTTAGTAAATGCTATACTAAAGAGTTAGATAATGTTTTTTTTGATTTAAAGAAGAGGCTTAAAGAGTATATGTTATTAAAAGAGAGGAATGTTTTATATAATCTTTTAAATTTAGCTACTCTTTATAAGCAGACTAGGTTAGAACTCTCACGTGAGAGTTCTAAATTAGGGTTTGATGATATGAGTGTTATGACTAGCTATCTACTGCGTGAGCGTATTGATAGAGATTTTCTCTATTTTAGATTAGATGAAAAGTTAGAGCATATTTTATTAGATGAGTTTCAAGATACAAGTGTTTTACAGTTTGAAATAATGCGTCCATTAATTGAAGAGGTAATCTCAGGAGATGGTGCTAAAAATCAAGGCTCTTTTTTTTATGTAGGCGATACTAAACAGTCTATTTACCGTTTTCGTGGAGGGATTAAAGAGCTGTTTGCAGAAGTATCAAATCGTTATTCGATAGATATACGCACTTTAAAGGTAAATTATAGGAGTCGCGAAAATATTGTTAATTTTGTTAATACATCATTTAAAGAGAAGATATCTGGTTATGTTGATCAGTTGAGTGTGGCTTCAAATGTAGGTGGCTATATTGATGTTATTGATGAAAATGAGCCACTTATTGGTATTTTAAAGATTATAAATGAGTTTAAAGATATCAAAGTTAATTTAGATGATGTTGCAGTTTTATGTTTTACTAATGGTGAAGCGATGCAAATAGAGCAGATGCTTCATGAAAATGGTATTCAAGCTTATACAGAAGCAACTGCAAAACTTTTACGGCACTCTAGCGTTGAAGCAATTGTAGAGTATTTGAAATATCTATATTTTAATGAGATTATATACTTGAGGAATTTTCAAGAAATTGCAGCCGTAGGTGATACTGAGATTTTAAATTTTGATATAAAAAAGATTGATTTAGCTGAGGCTATTGGAAAAATTATTAAACATTTTAAATTATATAGCTCTAATGATATAAATTTGTTGCGTTTTATAGGAGAGATTCGATCCGTTAAAGATATAGATGAATTTATATATTCATTAGATAAGTTTGAAGCTAGGACTGTGCAATCAAATGTAAGCGGAGTTCGTATTTTGACTGTTCATAAGTCAAAAGGGTTAGAGTTTAAACATTTAATTGTTTCAGATAGATTTAGTAAACGCCCACCAAATAGAGATATGTTGATATTTTCATACGAAAATATTTATCTTAAAAATATATATTTACGTCAAAAGGCACGTGATAGCATAGATGAAAATTACGCAAAAGCTCTTAAGAATGAGAAGAGATTAACTTATGAAGATGATTTAAATGCGCTTTATGTAGCTTTTACGAGGGCAGAACAGAGTCTTATAATTTTAAAAAAAGAGAAAGATTCAGCTTTTGAGATGTTGGAATTAGAGACAAAATGTATTGGTAAATTAGAAGCTGATAGTATTGAAGTGGTTAAAGATGAAAGAAGCGAAGATTTCAAATATAATGCACTCCCTTATGGTCGACAATTTGAATTTTTACGCGATAGTGAAGAAGAGAGAGATATAGAGGCTTTAGAGTTTGGAAGCGCTTTACACTTTGCATTAGAGATGATGGATAACTTTAATATTAGTGCACTTGCCAATGCAGTTGAAGCAATGCAAAGTCGTTTTGGATTGACTCAAAATCAGCAAAATGAGATACAGCATAGAATATCTTTAATGCTAAAAGAGCAACAATTTATCTCACTATTAAGTGATACGATGTATAAAGAGCAACCACTTAGTTTTCATGGAAATATCTATTATTTAGATTTACTTATAGAAGATCAAGATAGTTTTAGAATAATTGACTATAAAAGCTCAAAACATTACTTTAATAAACATATAGAGCAGGTAAATAACTACATAAGAGCTATGAAGGAGATTACAAATAAAAGAGTCGATGGATTTTTGTGTTATCTACTTGGTGATAGGTGTGAAATAGTTGGGTTGCAATAAAATAGCAAAATTTAAACTGAGTTTTATTATTTTATTTATATATGTGATAGTTTTTTATTGAGTTGACCTCCCCCTGTAAATAGGGGTTTATGGCTTAAAGTGGTGTAACGTTTTCAGCCTGAGGGCCTTTTTGACCTTCACCTACTTCGAAAGTTACTCTTTGACCTTCTGCTAGAGACACACGTCCTTGACCTGTTCTGTTAACTTGACGGAAGTGTACGAATACATCACTACCACCATCTTCTTGTTGGATAAATCCATAACCTTTTTCGTCGTTGAACCATTTTACAGTTCCGTTTTTTAAATCTGCCATTGCAATACCTCTAGTATAAAATACACTTCTTAAGAAGTGGAATCAAAATCGGGGAGTCTTTCGGTCTAGCGAAGTTTTATAACGTCACACCTCAAGATGAACTCGAGCCTCATCTTTCATCGCACACATTATAGCCTTTTTATAATAATTTGCAACTAAAATCGTAATAATTTGTAAAATTTATCTAAATTTATTCTAATTTTGTATAATTTCGAAAAATAAAGTCAGCAAATTGAAAGTATTCATGGATAAAATTCTATTTGGCATAATTTTTAGCACTCTATTTGTATTTAGTGGGTGCGTGACAAAGAGCTTTATACGTACAGATAGCGCTTTTATTGTTTTTAAAACACCAAATTTTAAATTTGCAGATACTAGTTTTTTAAGATACTCCAAATCAACTGTGACTTTAGAGATTTATGAATCATCAAATGCTGTAGGAACTTTAGAGATTAGCAAAAAAAATATTTGTCAGGGTGAGTTTAAATGTATGAGTTCACAAGAGTTTAATAAAAAATATTTACACGAAAGTTATCCTGATGACATATTATATAGAATAGTAACTGGGGCTAAATTACCTAAAACGTTACAAAAAAATGGTATTGTGTATAATGTAGACAGAGGTACTACTCGTTTTTTAGATAAAAAAAACAGTATATTAATTAAAATAAGGAAATTATAGATGAAATATGTTGGAGCACATGTGAGTGCAAGTGGTGGTGTATTTAATGCCCCACTTAATGCTAAAGAGCTTGGTGCACGAGCATTTGCATTATTTGTAAAAAATCAGCGTCAATGGACAGCAAAAGAGTTAGATACAAAAACTATTGATAAGTTTGTAAAAAATTTACAAGATAGTGGCATTGACGCTTCACAAGTTCTTCCCCACGATAGTTACCTTATAAACTTAGGTCATCCAGAAGAGGAAAAACGTGAAAAGTCTTTAAATGCTTTTATTGATGAGATAGAACGCTGCGAACAATTAGGGTTAGATAAATTAAATTTTCATCCAGGCAGTCATCTGCGAAAAATTAGTGAAGAGGTCTGTCTTGATAGAATCGCAGAGAGTATGAACAGGGCAATTGAACAGACTAGTCATGTAAAACTAGTTATAGAAAACACTGCAGGGCAAGGTAGTAATTTAGGGTATAAATTTGAACATCTAGCACGTCTCATAGAGAAAACTGAAGATAAATCTCGCATAGGAATCTGTTTAGACACTTGTCATACTTTTACCGCAGGTTATGACTTAAGAACAAAAGAGGCATATGAAGCTACAATGGCTGAATTTGAAAAAATTGTTGGATTTAAGTACCTTCTAGCTATGCACATCAATGATTCAAAACCAGACTTAGGAAGTCATGTTGATCGTCATCATAGTATTGGTGAGGGTAAAATTGGTCTTGATACTTTTAAATTTATTATGAATGATGATAGAATGGATAATATTCCACTTGTTCTTGAGACAATTGATGATAGCATCTGGGCGCAAGAGATAGAGTTATTATATTCAATGGTTGAGAAATAGATGAATAGAATAGTTGAATTTTTAGATGCTAAAACAATAGAGAAAAGTAAAATTTTTCCACAGCTTGGTTGCAATGCGAATGAGGCTTTACTTTTACAAGTGATGTCTCGTGCTTATGTCAGTGGGCAGAGTGATTTAAGTGCTGCTGAAGCACTTTTAAATCTTTATGATGCTAAAAAGTTAGATCATTTAGAACATCTAAAGGATATTAAACATTTATTAGAACTTGGTTGGATTACACAACAATCATATCATCATTTAAATGATATAACAGAATTACAACTTTTAAATAGTCAAATGACACTTAGCTCATCTTTTTTAAAGCTTCTTCAAGGTGGTGATTTTGAGCCAATTTTACCTGAAATAAAACCATATGGTGACCATTTAGAGTACCTTCAAGATCAATTTTTTAGAATAGAACTTTATCAAAAACTACTACAAGAGCGCCAAATTACAGGAGAAACTAGCCAAAACTCTACTCGTATTAGGAGTAAATTAGAAATTTTTGAGCGTCGTATTGAGGAGCGTTTAGAATCTTCTACTAGTTCAATTGCATTAGAGACATTTTTTAGACAAAAGCACCTAGAGAAAAAGGAGTGTATAATATTTTTAGCACTGTTAAAAGAGGAGTATGCAGCTGCTGAGACTAGTATGAGGGAGATGAATACTTTAATTGAGCTTATAAGTTTTGATGAATATGAGCGTATTAAAAATCGTGCACTCTTAGAAGATGGTTCTCGCCTTTTAGGCGATATTATTGATTATGATGAGATTCTTAACCCTTTTGGTGGAATAAGTAGAGCATTTTTTATTGTAGATGATGTATTGCAAAATATAATCCATCCACAAAAAAAGAAAAAAGCTACAAAATTAAAACTAGATATGTTAATAAAAGAGCAAGAACTTTTTGAATTAATTGATCCAAAAAACGATCTTCAAGATGTAGTTTTATCTGATGAGACAAGAAAAACATTAGATTTAATTTTAAGGCAAATGGATAAAACAGTAATAGCTCGTCTTCATCAATGGGGAATAAAAGATAAAAGACGTGGAGTAGATGCACGTATACTTTTTTATGGACCTCCTGGAACTGGTAAAACTATGACAGCAGCCTCTTTAGCTAAATCTTTAAAGAGGCAAGTATTATCATTTGATTGTTCAAAGATTCTATCGATGTATGTAGGAGAGAGTGAAAAGAATGTTAGAAATATATTCGATACATACAATGATTTAACAAAAAAGAGTAAAACAGAACCTGTACTTTTATTAAATGAAGCTGATCAGTTTTTAAGTGCTAGGCTTCAAGGTACGAGTAGTTCAGCTGAACAGAGTCATAATCAAATGCAAAATATTTTTCTAGAACAGATGGAAAAATTTGAGGGTGTATTAATAGCTACTACAAATTTATTAGAAAATATAGATAAGGCATTTTCACGTCGTTTTGAGTATAAAATTGAGTTTAAAAAACCTACTAAATCAGAGCGTAAATTATTATGGAATATGTACTTACCTAAAAATGCCCCTTATGATGAAGAGTTTTCTATTGATAAATTGTCTACTTATGATTTAAGTGGTGCTCAAATTAAACTTGTAATAAATAACACAGCACACGATGTTGCAACACAAGATGAACCAATCTTTAAAACAGCCAACTTTCTTACTCAAATTGAGCGTGAAAAGAGTGGTTCATTTGAAAATGAAAAAACAATGGGATTTTTAAAATAAATTGACCTATTCACTTACAAATCAAGCACTTATAAATAGTTTTGGAAGTAAGACATTCTATAAAGGTGTGACCTATTCAAAAGAGGGTAAAGTACGCCATGTAGATGCACAAGAGTATCCAGACTTAATGATTAAACTACATGCTTCAGTTTTAGGTAAAGGAAATGTGTATGAGACAAACGCACTATTTAGCTATACAAATGGAAATATTAGATCCTCTTGTAGTTGTCCAGTTAGTACAAACTGCAAGCACTCAGCAGCGTTATTTTATGAATATATAAATAAAAAAGATGAAAAACAAAATGCTTTATTGAGTTGGTTACAAGAGATTAAAGAAGATAAAGGTGTACTAGATGAAGAAAACAGACAAGAGTTTTTAATATATAGAATGTACTATGATAATGTAGAAAAAAACTTTTATGTAAATTTTCGTATTGCTAAGTATCAAAAAAATAGTAAATTTAGTAAAGGTCGTTCAATTGAACACTATAAGATTGCTAATGATTACTACTCTAGTTCAAAAGTATTAGATGAGGGCGACAAAAAAATCATAAGTTTACTGTCTGTATCTTTAATTGATTCTTATGGAAGTGACTCATTGTTAGATGGAGAGCTAGGATATATGGCAATGAAAAAATTAACTCAAACAGATAGGCTCTTTCATCTAGATTCACACATCCCAATAAGGTTTAGTAATACACCAATAGATATTGAACCAAAATGGGTAAATAAAGATTCTAAATCAACTCTAGAACTATTACCACATGGTCAAACTTTTATTTTCACTGAACCATTATGTGTAATTAATCCTAGAAAACACATTATATCTGAGGTAAATAATTTACATTTAACTAATAAAGAGTTAAAAAATATATTGAGTATGCCTGCAATTGATGATGAGGAAATTATTCAGACAGCTCCATTATTATTAGATGTCCCAATGTTTGCAAATCTTCCTCTCCCTCCACAATTAGAGACTTCGATTATAAAAGATGTACAACCAAAATGTTTTTTACAATTAGAAGGTTTTCAAGACAAAGATGTATATTATCCATATATGAAGATAAAATTTAAATATTTAGACCAAATAGTTGATGGGCTTGATAGTAAAAAAATAGAGACTATAAAATTAGAAAATGCTCTCATAAGAGTTTATAGAAATTTACAAATTGAGAAAGAAGATATACTTAAACTTGTAGATTTAGGTTTTTATATTGTACAAGATAAAAAACATTTTTTAAGTCCGATTAATCCAAATATTACAAATGCAATTGAGAGATGGAGAAATTTTTTAGATATTGAAATAGAAAATTTACGCTCTATTGGTTGGCAAATTGAGATTGATGATTCTTTTAAATTAGAGTTTCATGAAATTGGTAACATTGATGCAACATTTGATGAGCATGGTAACTGGTTTGATATGCAGTTAGATGTTGATATTAATGGCAAAAAAATAGCGCTATTACCTATGTTAGCTGGGATACTAGACCAAGTAGATGATTTAAAACAGCTTCCACCTACTCTTAGTTTACCAGTTAATGAAAATGGTATGTATGCAACAATTGAAGCAAAGATAGTTGCTCCTATTATAAAAGTTATTTTAGAACTGTTTGATAGTAATAGTAGTAGTACTCTTAGCTTAAAATCATATGATGCAAATAGCTTAAATATCTTAGAGGATGCTCTAGGAGAAAAATTACGTATCAGTGGTGGACAAAAATTATTAGAAATTGCAAAAAAGCTAAAATCATTTAAGAAAATAGAGAAGGTTGCTACGCCAATCGGTCTGCAAGCATCTTTGCGTAAATATCAACATGATGGACTAAATTGGCTTAACTTTTTACGTGAATTTAATTTTGGAGGTATCTTAGCTGATGATATGGGGCTTGGTAAAACTGTTCAGACATTGGCTTTTTTATTATACGAAAAAGAGCAAAATAGATTACATCATCCAGTACTTGTAATAGCTCCGACATCTTTAATAGGAAATTGGCGTAGAGAATCTCAAAAGTTTACACCATCACTTAAATTTCTAACATATCATGGATTAATGCGTCATAAAAACGAGGATGCCATTAAAGAGAGTGATATTGTAATAACAACATATTCTTTAGCTCAAAGAGATAGAGACATTTTAGGTGAATATAAATGGTACTATATTATTTTGGATGAAGCACAAGCTATAAAAAATTCAAAATCAAAAATAGCATCTGCTCTGAAACATTACAAGGCTGATAATAGACTTTGTTTAACTGGTACACCTATGGAGAATCATTTAGGCGAATTATGGTCAATATATGATTTTTTAATGCCAGGGTTTTTAAGTTCTGAAAAATCATTTAAAGAGCATTATAGAGATCCTATTGAGAAGAGTAGTGATAATAAGATAAAGAGCATTTTGAATAAAAGAATTAGTCCATTTATACTAAGACGTAAAAAGAGTGAAGTGGTAAAAGAGCTTCCAGCAAAAACAGAGATGATACGTTCAACAACATTTGGTGATGAGCAAGCTAAATTATATGAGACTATTCGTGTAACTATGGAGAAAAGGGTACGTGATATGATTGCTCAAAAAGGATTGGGGCAGAGTCATATTACAATGTTAGATGCACTACTCAAATTACGTCAAGTATGTTGTGACCCACGACTTTTAAATATGGATGAAGCAAAAAAAATAAATGAGTCTGCAAAACTTGATATGGCTATGGAGTTAATCGATGAACTTCTTGAAGAGGGTAGAAGAGTATTACTATTTTCTCAATTTACATCAATGTTAGAATTAATAGAAGAGCGTTTAAGTGTAAACAACATTAAATATACAAAACTTACAGGACAAACAAGAAAAAGAGATGAGGTTATTGAAAAATTCCAAAATGGTGATGTTGATATATTTTTAATAAGCTTAAAAGCTGGAGGTGTTGGATTAAACTTGACACAAGCAGATACTGTAATTCACTATGATCCATGGTGGAATCCAGCTGTAGAGAGTCAAGCAACAGATAGAGCGCATAGAATAGGGCAAGATAGAAGGGTATTTGTCTATAAGTTGATTATTGAAGGTAGTGTAGAGGAAAAAATATTAGAGCTTCAAGATAAGAAACAGGTTCTTCAAGACGCGATTTTAAATAATAATTCTGGTGCAATTGGTTTAAGTGGTGATGATATTGCCAAACTTTTGGAGTAATTACAATGATGGAATGGAATTTAGAAAACTTTTTATTGTCTAATATTATTTTAATTATTAGTTCAATTTTACAAAGAGTTACTGGTGTTAGTGTGGGAATGATAATTGTTCCATTCTTAGCACTCATTAGCTACTCATTAATTCCTGTACCAATTGTATTCGCCAGTTTGACACTTACTATAATGATGGCTACACAAGGAAGAGAACATATAGATTTTAAAGGTAGTATTAAAATTATAATTGGAATGATTGCTGGAATTTTAGCTTCTGTTTTTATTCTTTCGCATATTGAGTTTGAACATTTAGGTCTAATATTTGGAGTATTTATTCTTATTTCAGTGCTAATAAGCTTAAAAGTAAAAAGTTTTAAACTTAAAAATAGTACAGTCTATCTTGGTGGGATTATAGCTGGAATAATGGGTACTATGGCTGCTGTTGGAGGTCAGATATTGGCGCTAATTTATCAAAACCATCCACTACCAGTCATAAAAGCTACATTGGCTTTTTTATACACAATATTCTCAATTGTAATGTTAACAATATTCTATTTTTATAATCAATTTAGCTACTCTCAATTTATATCTGGACTCTTTTTAATGCCGGGATTTATTGTTGGTTTTTTTATCTCGCCAATATTTATAAAATATTTTAATTCAAAATATTCAAAAGTTGTTGTACTCTCAACTGCTACATTTGGTGCATTAATACTTATTTATCAGTCACTACCCTAAAACTTTCATCAATGTTGTAGTACTCTTGTAGCGAGTTACATATTTTTGCATTAGATATTATATATTCATTTTTGGAAAAACTTTTATAGTATTTTTTATTATACATTACATCTACCCTACATATATCTGGTCTTGTCTCATAAATATTACATGACTTTGAGTTGTAGTTATAATATTTACAAGTACCATTTCCTAAATCAAACTCTTTTAATTCAGGAACTTTAAAAATATGTTGACAACAAAGACCACAACCTGTACAGCTACTCATTGATTGTCTTATTACCTTTTTGCTGTCTTTTTATCATTATGTTTTATTGTCTCTTCTAGTGAAAGAATAAAAGAGACTACTCTTTTTATATCCTCATGACTAAGATTTTTTATCTGTTTATTCATTAGTATCTCAGTCGTTGAGGTCAACTCTTTACTGTTCTTATAGTAAGATATTCTATTATATAAATCATTTTTTGTCAATGTTCTAAGTGGTCTAGCTCTATGAAAGGCACTTTTTTCTGCCTTATAACCATGACATCCTACACATTGATTAAAGTAAGTTGCAGACTTACTATCATAAGTTTCATGATGAGAACTTTTTGCAAACACAACTGAACTTAAAATAAAAATAGTTGAAGATGCTAAACCAATTTTATGTATTTTATTATTTAATATTTTCATTTAATTTAATCCATTTATTAATTTTTAATAATAAAATTTTAGCTAAATTAAAATTATATTTTTCTTGTTTTTAAATTATTTACACGATTGTTCCACATTTGAGTATTACTATTACAAAAAAAGGAGTCTATTATGAAAGTTTTTATCTATCTTATGATGTCCACTGCAATGCTATTTGCTTCATCTATTACAATTGAACTTCCAGTTACTCATAGTGAACCAGTTTATAGAACAGTGACAAAAAGAGTTCCCTATCAAGAGTGTTATGATAAAACTGAACAGGTTAGAGTCTATTGTGGAAATGAAAATGATAGAAATATGATAGGTATAGATACACTGATTGGTATTACTGCTGGTGTTGTACTAGGTAATCGTATTGGTAAAGGTAATGGAAGAAGTGCTGCAAAAGTTTTAGGTGGTATTGCTGGGGGATTAGTTTCAAATAGTATGAGAGATAATTATAATGATTCATGTTTTGAAGATAGAACTAGAAGAGTATGTGAAACACATTATGAACAGTCAACTTCAAAAAGACAAATTGGATATAAATTATGTGCACAAATTGAAAATAAAGAGATATGTACTAATTCAAAGAGTAATCTTTCAACAATTAATGTTTATATAAGTACTGATTAAATTTGTTAAGAACACTGATAATATACATAAGTGTGAAAAAAAGTAACTTCTTTTATCCTCAAATAGAAGAATAATAGTACTATACGCTACATTGTTTCATATGGTAACACAAGACAAAGAAAATTTAAAATAACTTTTGATATAGTTGCGCATATTTCTATCCTGAGGATTTTTAAATGGAGCATATGAACGTAGCTCACCCATATTTTGGTGCGTTTGTACTTATGATTATCACCTTTGCAATGTTTATTGCTACTACTGCAGCATCTCGCTGGGTAGGTAAAAAACTAGCTGCTGCTGATACTGAAAAGTTAAAACTAAGTATTTATGAGTGTGGTCCACAGCCAACAAAACAGCCAAACAAAATGTCTGCGCAATTTTACCTATTTGCTCTACTTTTTATTTTATTTGATGTGGAAATCATTTTTATGTTTCCATGGGCAATTGACTTTAAGCTATTAGGTTGGTTCGGATTTGTTGAGATGCTTCTATTTATCTTATTACTTACAATCGGATTTATCTACGCATGGAAAAAAGGAGCCTTAGAATGGCACAGCATAAAGTAAATTATACAGAGAATGGCGGGTTGCCTGTCGCACTTACAACTGTCGATAAGCTCGTAAACTGGGGACGTAGTAACTCACTTTGGGCACTAACTTATGGACTTGCTTGTTGTGGTATTGAGATGATGGCAACAGGGGCAAGTCGTTATGATTTCGATCGTTTTGGAACAATTTTTAGAGCGTCACCTCGTCAAGCTGAAGTTATGGTTGTTGCTGGAACTTTGACAAAAAAACATGCTGAGTTTATTCGTCGTTTGTATGATCAGATGTCTGAGCCTAAATGGGTAATTAGTATGGGAAGTTGTGCTAATACTGGTGGTATGTTTAATACGTATGCAACAGTTCAAGGCGCTGATCGTGTTATACCAGTTGATTTATATCTTCCAGGTTGTGCACCACGTCCTGAGACTCTGCAATATGCACTTATGATGTTACAAAAGAAAATTAGAAGTGAAAAAGCTGATAAGTCTCAACGTCCAAAAAGGCTTGTATAATGATGAGAGAGTATAAAGACAAACAAAATGTTCAAGCAAAATCTTACTATAATGATAGATATTGGATAGCTCCTCGTGTTCCTACATTCGAGCCGTCGTCTGATGCGCAATTTAGTTCAGATTTAGATAGTTTAAAAGAAAAATTTACAGTTAATGAAGCGTATATTCAATTGATGCACCTAGTGGTATACATTAACCCAGAAGATAATAAACAAGTCTTAGAGTACCTGCATAAAGAGTTAGGTTATGGAAGATTAATGGAACTTAGTGCTATAGATTGGCTTGCTAAGAGTGGTGAATTTGAAGTTTTTTATGAAATGCTAAACATTGACACTGCAAAACGTATTCGTGTTAAATGTTTTATTAAAGAGACCCAAGCGATTGAAAGTGTCCAAGATATATTTCGTTTAGCAAATTTTGCTGAGCGAGAAATGTATGATATGTTAGGTGTAAAAGTAAATAATCACCCATTTATGAAGCGTATTTTAATGCCTGATGACTGGCAAGGCCATCCACTTCGCAAGACTTATCCTCTCCAAGGTGATGAAGCTGCCTCGTGGTACGAAGTAGATAAGATATTTGGTAAAGAGGCACGAGATATTATAGGACCTGAAATCAGAGATTCTGCTGCAATTGACCGTTATGACACAGAGAGATTTTCAAGACTTGGTTATGAGGTGAAATTTGGTGAAGAGTATAGCTCTGAGAAGACAGAGCAAAATTATCAAGAAGATGATGGTGTGTTTTTGGTTAAAAAATTACATAAAGATCATACGAAAACGATTACAGACAGGGATAGGTAGCCAATATGCAATATACAAATAGGTTAGAGCCATTTTTTGAGAACTTAGAGTTTGAGCGCGATGATAACCATATGATTATCAACTTTGGACCACAACATCCATCATCACATGGACAACTTCGTTTGATAATGGAGCTTGATGGTGAACAAGTTGTAAAGGCTACTCCAGATATTGGATATCTACACCGCGGTATGGAAAAGATGGGTGAAAATATGATTTATAATGAGTTTTTACCCACAACTGATCGTATGGATTACATTGCGTCATCATCTAACAATTATGCTTTTGCATTATCTGTTGAAAGATTATTAGATGTTGAAGTTCCTAGACGTGCACAAGTAATTCGTACAATTATGTTAGAACTTAATCGTCTTGCTTCACACCTTTTTTGGTTAGCAACGCATGCATTAGATGTTGGTGCGATGAGTATTTTCTTATACGCATTTAGAGAACGCGAATATATACTAGATTTAATCGAAGATTATTGTGGTGCACGTCTAACTCATTCAGCTATTAGAATTGGTGGTGTTCCATTAGATATTCCAGATGGTTGGATGAATGATTTAGCTAAATTCTTAAAAAAATTTCCTACTGATATTAAAGATTATGAAGCAATTTTAGATCAAAATCGTATCTGGAAAATGCGTCTTGAAGATGTTGGTGTTGTAAGTCCTGAAATGGCGAGAACTTGGGGAACGAGTGGAATTATGCTTAGAGGTTCAGGAATTAACTGGGATATTCGTAAAGAGGAGCCGTATGAACTTTATGGTGAATTAGATTTTGATATTCCAGTAAGTCATACGAATGATAGTTATGGACGTTATAAGTTATATATGGAAGAGATGCGTCAATCGATTAAAATTATTGAACAATTAATTCCTATGTATGATAAGACAGATAGAGCTATAATGGCAGATTCTCCTCAATATATTTCGGCTCCAAAAGAGCAAATTATGACTCAAAATTACTCTTTAATGCAACACTTCGTGTTAGTAACACAAGGTATGCGTCCGCCAGTAGGTGAAGCATATGTTCCAACAGAGAGTCCAAAAGGTGAGTTGGCATTTTATATAAATTCACAAGGTGATCCATACCCTTATAGAATGAAAATACGCGCACCAAGCTTTTTTCATACTGGAATCTTACAAGACCTATTACCAGGTTATTACATTGCTGACGTTGTTACGATTATTGGTACTACTAATATTGTATTTGGCGAAGTTGATAGATGATAATCGTAATTAAAGCCAATTTTTTGGCTTTGATAGATTAGAAACCAAAGCAGATGTGAGCAGCATCTGCTACGGAGACTTTATGAAAAGAGATTTTATATGAGAAGATATGACTTAAGACACCTACACGATAATTTTTATAATCGTATGAGTGAAATTATGCAAGATGAGGCGCAAAAAGATGAAGTAATTATCTTTTTGTTTGAAATTGGTGATTTTACTCCAATCCAAAAGAGTGCTGATTTAATTAAAGAGGGTGGGTATGAACTTATGAACTCTTTAAAATTTAATGAAGCTGACTGGACTATCGTGGTTAAAAAAGGCTAAGCAGATGGCTACTGTCTATTTCTCCACTTGGAGAGGTGAGCGAATTGACAATCGCGGTAAGCCTCAAGATGAATGGAGTGAGTCTGCGTACAAGTTACCAGAACAATATGATGTTCATAGGGATTCAAAGGCATTTATTGGATGGGATGGTTTAGCACTATTCTCACCTGATGTTGACGTTGTAAAACTTGCCGTTGAGTATGCTGCTCAGTATCAAGTATATTCAGAGGCTTGTGGGCGATGTGCTCCTGGACGCTGGGGTGGTAGAATTCTTTATGATATTTTTGACAAAATTGCGCGTGGTGATGGTGAGATATCTGATTTAGATCATTTAAAAGAGGTATGTTCAACAATGGCGCTTACTAGTAAGTGTGAAATTGGAAAAACAGTTCCAACACCGCTTTTAAACATAATGGAGTTCTTTGAAGATGAAATTCTAGTTTTAATTAATGAGAAGAAAAAATCTCCTCATTATGACATGAATGAGCTTTCTTATATGGCAAAAATAACTGCTCCTTGTACAGATGCGTGTCCAGCGCATGTAGATATCCCGGCATATATTGAGGGTGTTAGAGATTTACGTATGGATGATAGTTTAATTGCAACTAAACAGACAATGCCACTAGCCCATGTCTGTGGTCGTGTATGTCCTCATCCGTGTGAAGATGAGTGTCGCCGTACAAATCTTGATAGTCCTATTTCAATCATGGAGCTTAAACGTTTGGGTGCAGATTATGAGACAGATCATGGCTTAAACTTTTTATATCCAACTGAACAGAAACCATATTGTGATAAAAAAGTTGCAATTATTGGTGCTGGTCCTGCTGGTCTTACTGCTGCTTTTTATTTGGCACTAGAGGGAATCCATTGTGATGTTTATGAAGAGCTTCCAGTTCTTGGTGGTGAAGTTGCTGTTGGTGTTCCAGAATATAGAATGCCAATAGATAAATATAATAAAGATATTGAATCAGTTGAAAATCTAGGTGTTAACTTCATTACAAATACAAGAGTTAATGATGAGATGATGCGTCGTTTTGAAACTGAGTATGATGCGACTCTTATTGGTACAGGTACTAGAATCTCTAAAAAGATACGTTGTGAGAATGAACGTCCTGAAATTAAAGGTTATTGGAGCGCAATAGAATTTTTAGATCAAGTAAATCTATATGATAAATATGGCATTGGAAAACCTGTTGATTTAACTGGTAAAACTGTTGTTTGTGTTGGTGGTGGATTTACATCTATGGATGTTGTACGCTGTTCTATTCGTGCAAATGCTAAAAGAGTTGTTATGATTTATCGTCGTGATGAGAAAACAATTATTCGTAATACAACTTATGATGAGTACCATGAAGCTGTTGAAGAGGGTGTTGAATTTATATTCCACTCAGCTGTTGAAGAGATGGTAGACGTCGATGATGAACTTCAAAAACTTAAAATAAATATGTTTGAAATGCAACCAGACCCTGATGGTGGTCGACCAAAATTGGTAAAAATAGAGGGTGCTGATTTTGATATTGAAGCAGACTACTTAATTCCTGCTGTTAGTCAAAGTGCTGACTTAAAATTAGTTCCTGATGAATGGGAACTAGATATGACAAGTTGGGGTACTATTAAAACTAATGGTAAAGATTATATGACTTCACGTAGGGGTGTTTTTGCAGCTGGTGATTGTGAATATGGTCCTATGACTATTGTAAATGCAGTGGGTCAAGCAAAACGCGCGGCATCTGTAATGAGCAGATATGTACACACTGGGGAAATAACTCTAACAGATGATGAAATTATGGAAGATCATCTTCGTAAAATGAGAGTGTATGATAAAGAAGAGAAAGTAACTGGTTGGCTTGGAGGTCTTTTAAGACAAGAGAGCGAAAAATTACATGTTGATGAACGTCGTGATAATGATCGTGAAGTAAACTTAGGTTTTACTGCCGAAGAAGCAAGTGCAGAAGCAGATAGATGTATGCGCTGTTACTATATAGCTATGGCGGCGGTTTAATATGAGTGGAATTAAGTTTTCAATTAATGGTAAAACTGTAATTGCTAATGCGGGTGAAACGATTTTAAATGTTGCTCGTCGTGAGGATATTTACATTCCCACTATGTGTTATATTAAAAAAACAAATCCTATAGCATCTTGTCGTCTTTGTGTTGTTGAAGTCGATGAGACTGAGGGTTTTGTTCTTAGTTGTCAAACTCCTGCTAAAGAGGGAATTTCAGTTAATACAGAATCTAAAGAACTTTATAACCACCGTCAAAACATTATGCGCTTTTATGATGTAAATCACCCATTAGAGTGTGGAGTATGTGATAAAAGTGGTGCATGTGAACTTCAAAATAAGACTTTAGAGTTTAACATAAGTTCTCAAAAGTTTTCTGCAAAAGAGCAAAGTAGAAAAATAGAGCAATGGGGACTTATTAATTATGATCCAAATCTTTGTATCATGTGTGAGCGTTGTGTTCATGTCTGTAATGAGGTAATTGGTGATGATGCAATTGATCTTAAATTTGGTGGATATAACTCCTCTGTAATTCCTAAAAATAGTGATACATTAGATTGCACGTTTTGTGGAGAGTGTGTTTCTGTATGTCCTGTTGGTGCGCTTGTAAGTTCAGACTTTCAATATAGTGCTAATGCTTGGGAACTAAATCAAGTTCCATCAGCTTGTGCACATTGTAGTGCTGGATGTGCGCTTGAATATGAAAGAAGACACTCATCAACTTTTGAGAATAACCAAAATGTTATTCAAAGAGTTGTAAATGACTTTGAAAATACAACACTATGTGGAGCTGGGCGGTTTGGTTTTGATTATGATAACAAAAATGTTAAAAAGAATGAAACTGCATTAAATGATGCAAAAGAGGCACTTAAAAGAGCTTCAACTATTGCTTTTAACTCAATTATTACAAATGAAGAGGCTCTAATACTACAGCGTTTAAAAGAGGAAACTGGTATAAAACTTTATAATCCAGAAAGCTTTAATTATAAAAAGTTTTTAAACTCTTTTAGCAAAAAAAGTGCTCGAAGCCTATATAGTGCAACTCTAGATTCTATAGAAAAGAGTGATGCTGTAATTGTTTTTGGTACAAGAATTGGAACTGATAATCCAGCAATTAGATACAAATTAACAAGTGCAGCAAGACATAGAAAGTCTCACATTGCATATTTTCATCCAATACATGAGGAACTTATAAGTAATGTGGCTCGTGAATTTATAAATTATGAGGTTGGTAGTGAAGAGGGTGTTATGGCTCTTTTACTTCGTTTTATTTTAAAAGATTTAGATAATATTGAGATAACTTCATATATTAACTCTCTTGATGAGGGTTATTTGAGTGCTGAATCTAATGTTGGTGAAGAAGAGTTAGAAGATTTATTTAAATTATTTGAAAAATGTTCCAATAAAGTACTTATTTTAGGTGAAGATTTATTAGCACATGAGCGTGCTGAAAATATTGCTGCAATGGCTGGTTTAATTGAGAGATTTAGTGATTATAAAGTGTTAATTGTTCCACCATCAGCAAATACTCTAGGTGTTTCACTAATTTGTGAATTAGATGAAGAAAAAAGTGGGTATACAGTGGGGTACAACGTTAAAGCTGACTATACATTAAGCGCATTAAGTGACGGTGATATTGATATGCCATCACTTAATCAACAAGAGGGGACAATTACAAATTTAGATAAAAGGGTTTTACCTATAAATGTTGCAGCACCTTATAGTGGGTATACTTTAGCAGATGTAGCTGCAATAAGTGAAAAATATACAGTTGATTTAACTAAAAAGTTACCTCTTAAGAGTGGCTTTTTAGATGTTGAATTTGACACTCTTAAAGTTCGAGTGGAATCTAGTGGTGAAGATTTAAGAGGATATGCTTTAACAAATAAAGGTATATTATCAGATGAAAAACTTGAAAATGTAAATGATTTAGATTCTTACAATGGAACAATTGTATATAGAGCTAATCCAGTGTTACAATTTAATGCCTTTACAGCTGCAACTGCGCAGCTAAATAGTGAAAATGTTCTTGAAGGCTCTATGCAATTTGCAAAAGCGGCAAGAATCCAAAATGGTGATCTAGTAGAGATTAATTCAAGCGATTTTAAAAATAACAAAGTATTTAAAGTTAATCCTGAGCTTAAAGGAACAATTGCACTTCTTCCAACTTTTGAAGAGGGATTAAGTAGTGATTGGGTATCCTCACGCTACCGATTTTTTAAAGTTCAAATTACTAAAGTGGAACAGACAATATGAGCGAAATTATAATAACGATTGATGGTAAGGAGTGCAAAGCCAAAGAGGGAGAGTTTGTACTTAATGTAGCCCGCCAAAATGACATTTTCATTCCAGCAATTTGCTACATTACACGTTGTAGTCCAACTCTTGCTTGTAGGATTTGTTTAGTAGAAGCAGATGGCAAACAAGTTTATGCGTGTAATGCAAAAGCAAAAGATGGAATGAGTATATCTACATCAACTGAAAATATAGAAGAAGAGCGCCGTGCGATTATGGAGGTTTATGATGTAAACCATCCGCTAGAGTGTGGAGTATGTGATCAAAGTGGTGAGTGTGAATTACAAAATTATACACTTGAACTGGGAGTGGATAAACAGAACTATTCTATTGCTGATAGTCATAAAATTGTTAAGCATTGGGGTCTAATAAATTATGATCCTGCATTATGTATTGTTTGTGAACGTTGTGTAACTACATGTAAAGATATGATTGGAGATGGAGCACTTAAGACTATCCCACGTGGGACTGAAGCACTAAGCAAAGAGTTGAAAGATGAAATGCCAAAAGATGCTTATGCAATGTGGAATAAATTAAATAAATCACTAATTGGCCCAACAACTGGTGATACATTAGATTGTACAGATTGTGGAGAGTGTGTTGCTGTTTGTCCAGTTGGTGCGCTTGTTAGTTCAGATTTCCAATACACATCAAATGCTTGGGAACTTAATCAAATTCCAGCAGCTTGTGCTCATTGTAGTGCCGGATGTCAAATAGAGTATGATGTAAAACATACAAGCACTGAAAATGCTGAAGATAAAATATATCGTGTTAAAAATGAGTGGAACTACACTTCACTTTGTGCAGCTGGACGTTATGGTTATGATTATGAAAACAGTGATGTTACTAAAGATGAAACTGCATTTAACTCAGCGATTGAAGCTTTTAAAAAAGCTGATACTATAAGTTTTGATAGTTTTATAACAAACGAAGAGGCACTGATTTTACAGCGTATTAAAGAGAAACTTGGTGTTAAGCTTTACAATAAAGAGGCGTCTGCATATTCTAATTTCATGAAAAATTATTCACTCACAAGTGGAAAAAGTTTAGACAGTTCAACTTTAAAAACCGTTCATGACTCAAACTTTGTAGTAAGCGTGGGAAGTGCTTTAAAAACTGATAATCCACGCGCTCGTTATGCTATGAATAATGCACTGGCTATGAATAAAGGTGCAGGATTATACTTTCATCCATTAGGTGACCCTGTCATTGCTGGTATGTCAAAAAATGTTATTCAAATTGAACATTCTCCACTTGCAGAAGAGGCAGTGATGTATCTTCTTCTTGATCTATTTGCGAAGAAAGATGAGTTAAGTAGTGAACTTCAAAGCTATCTTGCATCTTTTCACTCTACTAAAATTATTACCGTTGAAGAGACAATTAAAGAAAAAGTTGTTGAGATTATAAAAGACGCAGAGACCGGTGAAGATAAAGAAGTTTCTAAAATGGTACCTAAGAAAGTGAGCAAAGAGGTAGAAGTTGATGTTAATGCTCTCTTGTCACTTGTTGGAGCAGATGATAGTTTCAGTGATAATGTGGAAAAATTCTTAAAGAAAAAAGATATTTTCAGTTTAATCGTAGGTGAAGACTTTTTCAATCATCCAAATAGTGCAAACTTAGCTACTTTAGTTGCACTATTTGAAAAACATAGTGATTTTGAAGTATTGATTGTTCCACCATCAACAAATACACTTGGAGTATCACTGATTTGTGATTTAGATTCAACTAGTGAAGGTTACACAATAGGATTAAATCTTAAAGGTAACTTTACTTTAGGAAGTAGTGGTAAGGCAAATCTTGATATGCCATCACTTAATCAACAAGAGGGCACATTTACAAACATAGATAAGCGTGTAATTCCTACAAATGCAGCTCTTGGTTATGGTGGTTACACTCTTAATGACATAGCAACTGCTTTAGGTATTAGCAATAAAAAATATACTATTGAGTACACTAGTGAACTTCCTATGAGTCAAGGTTTTAGTAGTATAGCTTTTGATTCATTAAAAAATGAGTTTACAAATAGTGGTGAAGAGTTGCGAGGATATAGAGTTAATATACAAAATGTAGATATTGATTTATCAATTCATCCTACTAAAATTGTTGAAACTAAATGGGGTGATGATGAAATCACAATCTATCAAGCTAATCCAGTTAAACAATTTAATGATGCTACGAAAAGATCTCATCAATTAAATGAGAGTGCTGCACTTTATGTGAGTTCTGCTTTTATGGAGAAATATGAGCTTTCTGAGAATCAGAGTGTACGTGTTAAAACAAAAAATACTATGTTAGATATTGACGTTAAGCTTGACAATAAAATTAGTGGATATATTGCATGTGTTCCTACATTTGATGACAAGATTAATGCAGATTCGCTATTTAATAGCTACAGATTTAACAAAGCCACATTGACAAAGGTATAAAAGATGCAAGAAGCACCAATTATTATTGAAACACTTGTAAAAGTAGTTGCTATACTTTTGGTTTTTTCCGCGCTTGCGGGGTTTACCACTTACGTAGAACGTAAAGTTTTAGCATTTATGCAACGCCGTTTAGGGCCGATGAATGTTGGTCCATTTGGACTACTGCAAATTGCAGCTGATGGTATTAAACTCTTTACAAAAGAGGATATTATTCCATCTAAAGCTGTAAAACCAGTTTTTATGATTGCTCCTATTATTACAGCAGCAACGGCATTTATAGCGATGGGGGCTATTCCATTCTTACCACAATTTGATATGTTTGGATATACAGTTCATCCAATAGTTGCAGATGTAAATGTTGGTATTTTGTTTGTTCTTGGAGTCATGGCAACAGGAATGTATGGCCCACTGCTAGCTGGTATGAGTTCAGCCAATAAATGGTCACTTCTTGGTGGTGCTCGTACTGTTATTCAGCTTCTTAGTTTTGAAGTCGTGACAGGGTTATCAATTTTACCTCCATTAATGCTTGTTGGCTCTCTTTCACTTGTAGATATTAACAACTACCAAGCTGGTGGCTTTAGTGACTGGTTAATTTGGCAACAACCTGTTGCATTTGTACTATTTCTAATCGCTGCATTTGCAGAAGTTAACAGAACTCCATTTGATCTGCTTGAGCATGAAGCTGAAATTGTATCAGGTTACGCTACTGAATACTCCGGGATGCGTTGGGGTATGTTTTTTATAGGTGAATATGCAAATATGTTTACTGTAGCATTTATGGTTAGTATCGTCTTTTTAGGTGGATTTGGCGATGGAGGATTATTAGGTGGACTTGCTATTTTTGCAAAAGCGTTCTTTTTTATATTTTTCTTTCTTTGGACGCGAGCTGCTTGGCCTCATATTAGACCAGATCAGCTAATGTGGTTTACATGGAAAGTTCTTATGCCAATTGCCATAATCAACATAGTCATTACTGGCTTTGTAATGATGTTCTAAGGAGAGATGATGAGTTTAGAGCAATTTAAAAATAGAAATGTAGGAACACAAAATTATGTTCCAGTTGATCTTGATATGCCTCCACAAGAGCCATGGGAAAAATTTACACAAGTAGTTAAGCGTACTTTTAAAGGTGAACTTTTTGTAGGGTTATGGATTGTATTTCGTGAAATGATTAAGTTTGATATTCATACAGTACAGTATCCAATAGAAAAACTTCCAATTGGTCCGCGTTATCGTGCAGTTCATAAGTTACTTCTTTTATTAGAGAGTGGATATGAGCGTTGTATTGGTTGTGGTTTATGTGAAAAAATCTGTATATCAGATTGTATTCGTATGGATACTAAGATTGATGAAAATAGTCGTAAAGAGGTTACTGAATACTCAATTAATCTTGGTCGTTGTATATTTTGTGGATATTGTGCTGAAGTTTGTCCGGAGCTTGCTATTGTTCATGGGGGACGTTATGAAAATGCTTCAGAACAGCGAGCTCACTACGTTATTAAAGATGATATGCTAACTCCAATTGATTTTCTAAAAGATCAACAAGAGTATCCAGGGTTTGGTGCGCTAATTCCTGGTTCAGATGCAGATGTTAAAAAAACGCCTACGGCATATTAGAAGAGAGGAAAATGAAAATGTATACTAAGTTAATTATAGTAGCAAGCTGTGAGGGCTCTTTGCTTAATAGTTCTTTTTGGACTAGTTCAAAAAGGAGTAATTAAAATGTTTGAAACAGTTGCGTTTTATCTCTTTTCGGTGTTGACTATTACCTCTTTTATAGTGGTTGTAACAACGAAAAATGCGCTTTATGCACTAAGTTCACTAGCTGCTGGAATGATTTTAATTTCTGGTTTCTTTTTTCTACTAAATGCAGATTTCTTAGGTGTTGTACAAATTGTAGTCTATACAGGTGCTGTAATGGCTCTATACGCATTTGGTATGATGTTTTTTGATACAACTGAAACACTTAGAGAATCACATGCTAATCCACGTGTAGTATTTGCACTCAGTGGTGTGATTGCAATTATACTCGTTGCAATGCTCATAGCTCCAATTGCTAGCACGCATGTAAGCGCGCTTTATCCGATGGTGGAGGGTGTTGGAAACTCAGAAGCTGTTGGAATGGTGCTTTTTACAAAATATCTAATTCCATTTGAAGTTGCTGCTGTAATGCTTTTAGTTGCAATGATTGGTGGAATTGTATTAGCTGGTAAAAAAATGGATGAGAGCTTGACTACAAGTGAACAAGGAGAGGTTAAATGATTACACTAAATCATTATTTAGTTCTAAGTGGACTACTTTTTAGCATAGGGCTTGTAGGTGTTATTAAACGTAAAAACCTCTTAATGCTATTTTTTGCAACAGAAATTATGCTAAATGCTGTAAATGTAGGTTTTGCTGCAATATCAAACCATTATGGTGATTTAAGTGGTCAAATGTTTGCTTTTTTCATTATTGCAATTGCAGCTAGTGAAGTAGCTGTTGGTCTTGGACTACTTATTCTTATGTATAAACGTAAATCTAGCGTTGATCTTGATACATTAACAACGATGAAGGGCTAGGAAATGGAAAAATATTTATACATTGCACTTTTTGCTCCACTATTAGGTTCATTAACTGCTGCTCTATTTGGCGCTCGTCCTAAGACGCTATTTACTGGACTATGGACATCTGGACTGCTTGCTGTATCTTGGATTAGTTCAATACTACTTTTCTTACATGTTTATGCAGATCCATCTGCAAATGTGGTTCATGTAAAAATGATAGACTGGATTAGTGCAGGGAATTTAAGTATTCCATTTGGTTTTGTAGTTGATCAAGTCTCCGTTACAATGATGATTGTTGTAACAACAGTATCTACTATGGTTCATGTGTATGCGATTGGTTATATGTCACATGATAAAGGGTTTAACCGCTTCTTCTCATGGCTTTCAGCATTTGTATTTTCAATGATGATACTCGTTATGAGTGATAACTTTGCTGGTCTATTTATTGGTTGGGAAGGTGTTGGTCTATGTTCATGGGGATTAATTGGATTTTGGTATCATAAACAGAGTGCAACATGGGCAGCTAATGAAGCTTTTATTATGAATAGAATAGCTGACCTTGGTATGTTAATTGGTATTTTCTTAATCTACTGGAATACTGGAACTCTTCAATATAATGAAGCATTTACTGCAATGCCTAATTTAGAGCATACTTTACTTATAACAATTGGATCTTTTCTTTTTGTTGGTGCAATGGGTAAATCAGCTCAATTTCCACTGCATACTTGGCTTGCTGATGCGATGGAAGGTCCAACACCAGTGTCTGCACTCATTCACGCAGCAACTATGGTTACAGCTGGTGTATACCTTGTAATTCGTGCTAATCCACTATATGATTTAATTCCTGAAGTTGGTTATGTTATTGCTTCACTTGGAGCATTTGTTGCGATGTTCGCAGCAACCATGGCTCTAGTTAACCGCGATATTAAAAGAATTATCGCCTACTCTACGCTCTCACAACTAGGTTATATGTTTGTGGCAGCTGGACTTGGTGCTTACTGGGTTGCGCTTTTTCACCTTATGACTCACGCATTTTTTAAAGCACTTCTCTTCTTAGGTGCTGGTAATGTAATGCACGCTATGGATGATGAGCTAGATCCATTTAAAATGGGTGGACTTTATAAAGTAATGAAACCTACTGCAATTTTAATGATTTTAGCTTCAGTTGCACTTGCTGGTATCTATCCATTTGCTGGGTTCTTCTCAAAAGATAAAATTTTAGAAGTAGCATTTAATGGTGATCACTATATTTTGTGGGGTGTTTTATGGGTAACTGCTGGACTTACAGCGTTTTATAGTTTCCGTCTTATCATGCTTACATTTTTTGGTGATGAGCGTTATAAAAAACTCGGGTTTCACCCACACGAAGCATATCCATATATGTTATGGGCAATGGCACCACTTGCTGTACTAGCTGCAGTTGCTGGTTTCTTTGAACATTCATTTGTTCATTTTGTAACAACTTTACTTCCATCATATGAGTTTCATACTCACCATGTGGAGATGATTTTAATTGCAGTAACATCTACAATTGCAATTTTAGGTATTGCAACTGCTGTTATTATTTATAAAAATGGAATGTTACACCCTAAATGGATGGAGCGTCCATGTTATAAACTATTTACAAACCAATATTACATTCCACAATTTTATGATGCTGTATTTAGTAGACCATATAAAGAGCTTTCAGTGATTTTCTGGAAACAGATTGATATGAAAATTGTAGATGCAACAGTTGATTTGATTGCAAATACACTCTTTAATATTGGTAAAGATACAAGAGGTGTTCAGAGTGGAAACCTCTCAATTATGCTACGTTGGATGGCATTAGGTGTAACAATGTTACTAATTTTTGGTTTAATTTTTGTAGCTGCTGCTACGCTTTTAGGTTAAGGAGAGCAGATGAGTGAACATATCCTTTCGATTTTAGTATTCTTCCCCCTAGTAGCAGGGCTACTTGGTATTTTAGTAGATAAAGATAGCATACGCCCTTACGCAATTACAGTAGCAGGAATAGAATTTATTTTATCTATATGGCTATGGAGTGAATTTGATATGAATTTTGCAGGTATGCAATTTATTGAATCAGTTCCACTAATTGAACAGTTTGGTATAAGTTATACGCTTGGTGTTGATGGTATCTCTCTATTTTTAATTATTATGACAACACTTGTAACGTTTATCTCTCTTGGAAGCCTCACAGTTACTAACCGTGTAAAAGAGCTTATGATTACAGTTTTAGTTTTAGAACTTACGATGGTAGGTGTATTTGTTGCATTAGATGCAATTTTATTTTATCTTTTCTGGGAACTTTCACTTGTTCCAATGCTTTATATCATTGGTGTTTGGGGCGGACCAAAAAGATTATATGCTGGTATTAAATTCTTTTTATATACATTTACAGGTTCATTAATTATGCTTGTTGGTATGCTCTATATGGCGTATTTATATTACCAGGCAACAGGTACATGGAGTTTTTCACTACTTGAATGGTATAGACTTCAACTTCCATACGATTTACAGTTGTGGCTATTTGGTGCATTCTTCTTGGGTTTTGCAATAAAAGTACCAATGTTCCCATTTCATACATGGTTACCATATGCTCATGGTCAAGCACCAACTATAGGTTCAGTGATATTAGCTGCAGTTTTACTTAAAATGGGAACATACGGTTTTGTAAGATTCTCACTGCCACTATTTCCAGATGCTTCGGTAACCTTTATGGTTCCGATTGCAGTTCTCGCAATAATTATGATTATATATACTGCAATGGTTGCATACGCTCAAGAAGATATAAAGCAAGTTGTTGCCTATAGTTCTGTTTCACATATGGGTGTAATTATTCTTGGAACATTTGCTTTAAATGTAGAGGGAATTACAGGTTCGATATTTTTAATGATTTCACATGGTATAGTAAGTGGCGCACTGTTTATGCTTGTTGGTGTAATTTATGATAGGCGTCATACTAAATTGATGAGTGAGTTTGGTGGTTTAGCTCATGTAATGCCACGATTTGCTACAATTTTTGGAATTATGATGATGGCTTCAGTTGGTCTTCCACTTACAATAGGCTTTGTTGGAGAGTTTTTGAGTTTGCTTGGTTTTTATGAGCAATCTCATATGTTAACTCTCTTAGCAGGAACTGCTATTATTGTTGGTGCAATCTACATGTTAAGTGCTTATAAGAAGGCATTTTTTGGTGAAGTTACAAATGAGAAAAATAGAAATTTACCAGATGTAAATAGAGTTGAACTTTTTGCTCTTGTACCATTAACTGCTTTAGTTGTGATTTTAGGTGTTTATCCAAAACCTATATTAGAACCAGTCGATAGAAGTGTTACTGCTATGGTTAAATTAATGCATGCTAAAGCTGTAACAGATGAAGGCAAAGATAGAATTGCCGATGTACTAGTTACTAAGGAGGCAAAATAATGTTAGCTCCTGTTAATGTATCTTTAGATTCACTTCATATTGAGACACTAATACCAATGCTTATTGCTATTGGTGGCGCTCTTGTAATTTTAGTTGCAGATTTAGCTAAGAAAAATTTAGATAAATCACTCTATATTATGATGACAGTCATATTTTTACTACTTGATTTAGGTGCACTGTTTCAAACTGATTTAAATCAGCATGGGTTCTTTGATGTAATGTTGGTTGATGGTTTAGCAGTTCTTGGACAACTTATTGTTATTCTTGGCTCACTTCTATTTGTGATGCTTTCATTTAGTAAAAAGAGTTTTCATGAATATTTATATGCTGAGTATTTTGCCTTTTACCTATTTATGGTAGCAGGTTTTCAGTTTATGGTTGCATCTGATAACTTAATTTTAATTTTTGTTGGACTTGAGACATCATCACTTGCACTTTATACCATGATTGCAATGCATAATCGTGCAACAGCATTAGAAGCAGCAGTTAAATACTTTACAATGGGAGCGCTATCTGCTGGTATGTTTGCTTTTGGTTCAATGATACTTTATGCCCTCAGTGGATCTGTTGAAATTAGTAAAATTGCAGAAGTTATGACAGCTAGTGGATTTGAACCAATGGCACTTGTAATTGTAGCAACTATTTTCATGATAGGAGCATTTGGATTTAAAATGGCTCTTGTACCATTTCATACTTGGGTTCCTGATATTTATGAGGGTTCAACTGCTGCATTAGCTGGATTTATGTCGATTGTTCCAAAAGTTGCAGCTCTTGTAGTCACAATGCGTCTATTTGAATTTTTACTTCAAAGTGAGATTGTTTGGGTTGAGATAATGATTTATGCTTTAGTTGTTCTAACAATGACGTTAGCAAACATTTGGGCACTTGTACAAGATGATGTTAAACGTATGCTTGCATATAGTTCAATTTCACATACTGGTTTTGTTATGGCAGCTGTTCTTATTGGTACAACTCATGCAAATAGTGCTCTATTTATCTATTGGTTCTTGTTCTTATTTACGAACTTAGGCGCATTTGCAATGTTATGGTCATCTCGTTCTAAAAGGAATGAGGGAAGGTATGATCATACATTTGAGAAGTTTTCTGGGCTCATTAAAACTATGCCGTTAGCTGCATTTTTAATTGCTATTTTTATGTTGAGTCTTGCGGGTGTTCCACCATTTTCAATGTTCTTTGGAAAAATGTATATGATTAGTTCAGCGGTTACAAGTGGCTATATGACACTTGCAATTATTATGGCACTAAATAGTGCAATAGCTGCTTATTATTACTTAAAGATAATTTTCTACATGTTCTTCAAAGAGCCGCTAGCAAATGTAGAAGTTGACCCTATGGGAAATGCTACACTCAGCGTAAAAAGCGTAATAGGGATGGCTGCATTTTTTACAATTTTTGGAATCTTCTTTGTAAATCCAATTATGGAAATGGTTACATACTTCGTATATACTAGCGGATACTAAATTATGAGAGCGCTTATTATTGCAGCATTCATTGCTGTTAGCGCTCATGCACTATCGATAAATATAACAGGAGCTAAATTAGATGGCTCCTTTTTCTCAACCGCACACATTAGACATAATGAGCCATTTTCTTGCCAAACTAAAATCGATGATTTTAAAAAAATAACTAAGGTATTTTGTTCTTTTTCAAAACGACCAAATAAAACATTTCAACCAATTAGTGATAGATTTTTTCATATGAAAGGTTTTCAAAGAAATAATAGATTTTATATTGAGATTACTCCAGTTCATCTTGCATACTTAGAACCAGTTTGTGATAATGTTACAAAAACAGAAAATATGAGAGTAGAGCAATGTAAAAAAAGTACTCATTGGATAATTCTAGGTTATAAGTCAAAACGTCCGTTAATTGAAAAAGATATTGTTCCAACACTTGGATTAAACTTTCCTATTAAAATTACAACTCATAGGTTTCCAAGTGTGGGCTCACTAGATATTGCCGGGAAACCAATATATTTTGAAGAGGTAAAAGACGTTAGTGATTATGTTGCTATTAAAAAACTTTTTGATGCTAAAGAGTATTATGATGTTATAAGTGATGTTGATGCGACATTAAAAAAGCATCCTAACTCTCTATTTAAGTCAGAGATGTGGTTATATAAAATGCGCGCACAATTTAAATTAGAAGATTATGCAGATTTAAATGAGCTGTCAAAACAGTTTTTACGTATTTTTTCATCAGATAAGAGTGTTGATGAAGTCTTATACTTAAGTGCAAAAGCAAATGAGATGAGTGGACTTACTAATGATGCTGATTATTTCTATTCAAGATTACTTGATGAACATCCAAATACTGCATTTGCTTCATATGGTTTAATAGCTCTTGGTGAACAAAAGCAACGCGGGGGAGAGGGAGATAGTGCTGAGAAATTGTATAAAAGAGCGTTATATGAAACGAAAGATTTAGATGCGGCATCTGTGGCATCAGAACATCTTTACAAGCTATATTCATCAAAATCAGAACCTATAAAAGCTGCTGAATATATGCAAAAAATTACTAATGCAAATGCTAATTACATAACAAGTAGACCTATAGAATCATTTGAAAATGCAACCGACTTAGCAGAAAAAGAGCAATTTAGTACAGCTGCTAAGATTGCTTCGATGTTATTAGATACTGCGAGTCCAATTAGCCAAGAGTATGAGAAGTACTATAGGCATAAAGTTATCTGGACAGATAAAGCAGGAGACAAAAGAGAAGCTTTTAATCTATATAATTCATATTTAAAAAAGTATGAATATGGTCAATATGAACAAGACATGAAACAAAGAAGAGATAAGCTATTTTTTTCATTAAAAGAGACGAATGTAAGTAAACGTCTAGTTAGATATGATGAGTTGATGGAGAAATATTCAGGTGATGAAATTGCTAATAAAGCATTATATAAAAAAGCTCTTTTACTTTATGAACAGAAAAAGTATGCAGATGTATTAGGCTTACAAACAGCATTAAATAGACTTGATAAAAGTAAATATGAGGATATTGATACAATCATAAAGGGTTCAGCTATAGAACTTGCACAAGTTGCTCTTCAAAACAAAGAGTGTCTATCTGGAATTGAACTTATGCAAGCACATGATGTAAATATAAGTAGCAGATTCGATGATTATCTTTTTGAGTGCATGATAGATAGTGGAAAATATAGCGCTGCTCAACAAATTGCAAAACAACATTTAAATGATTCTTCAACGAAAAAACGTTTAAGATGGTTACATGGATACATGAAGACATTAAAACACTCTAGGGAGTATGCTCAAATGGCAGATGTAGCTAAAGATGTTTTAACGCTAGCAGAAGTTGAAGGTATAACATCTTATAAAAATGTTTGGTATGAGCTATTTGATGCCTATTCAAAACTAAATGATCAAGAGAGAATGTTAAAAACAGTTCAAGAAATAGAGCAAAAGCTAAAAGGTAAATTTGAAAACTGTGAGCCATATATGCAAATTGTGAAAATGGCAAGAGAGAAAAAAGACAATACATTAATAATCACATATGCACAAAAAATTATATCTTTACAAAATGTCAATAAAAGCTTTACATACTCACCATCTATTGAATTTATTTTAACACAGGCACTAATGAGTCAAAAAAATAATCAAAAAGCAATTTCTGTACTAGACGCACTATTACAGCAAACTTTAAAACCTAAACAACTTTCGCGTGCTTACTACCTAAAAGGTACACTATATCAGAGTTTAAATCAACAAGAAAAAGCTAAAGAGGCGTTTACTAAAAGTATAGAGACTAGTAGTGAGTCTGCATGGGGAAAATTGAGTACTGACGCACTAAAACTTACTAATTAAGTATTTGAAATAATAACCGATTAAATAGTTATAGGGTATAATGCTTAGATTATTTAGGATTTTAGAATGCAGCTATCTCGTTTTATGATTATTACTGTTATAATTATATTTTTTACAACAAATAGTTATGCTTATGTTGCAAAAATTATTCGTATTAATGGTGATGTTAATATCATACATTCAGATAAAACATTAGGTATAGCAACTCTAAACTCACCATTGTCTAATGGCGATACAATTAAAGTGAAATCAAAATCACGTGCGCAGATACGTTTTGATGATGGAACAATCATAACGCTAGGTCGAGACTCTATATTTTCAATCAATGATTATCTATTTGACTCTACAAAAAAATCTAAAGCAGAATTTAGTATTAAAAAGGGAAGTTTTAAATTTTTAACTGGAAACATTGGAAAAATTGCGCCTGAACATTTTAAACTAAAAGCAAAAACAGCTACAATGGGGATACGCGGTACTTATGTTGCTGGTAATTTTAAAGAGAATGTTTTAGGTGTACTTTATCTTGGAGTTGGAAATGGTGTTTATGTAGAGAATGAATATGGACGTAGTGATTTAACACAAATTGGACAGGGTGTATTTGTAGGATTAAATGAAGTTCCTAAAGCTCCATCATTTTGGAGTAGAAGTCAAAGCAGCGATCTCTTAAAAGAGTTGAGTTTTCAGACAAAAGATGCTCTTCCTAAAGAGGATAGAGAGTATTTGAATAAATCTTCAATTAATGGTAATTTGTCACTTTATACATTTACGAATCATAATGATAATGCGGATATTGATACGGCTGGTACAACAGTAGAGTTAGGATTTACAACGCCTACTTACAATAATTTTAGTGCAGATGTTGGCTTTTTCGCACAAATTCCACTTGGAATTATGAAAGACGCGACACCTACAGCTTTTTCAAGAAATCTTGTTAGTATGCATAGAGCATCAATTGCATGGAAACCATCAAATAGTATTGTACGAATAGGACGTCAAAAGCTAGCAACTCCACTTAGTGACTCATCAAATTTAAGAGGACGTCCATCATTAGAACTTAGAAATCATTGGTATGAAGACAAAGCTAAGAATGATTGGTGGTGGTCAACTCCTAGCGCTTTTGAAGCAATATCAGCAGAGCTTTATGAAATCGAAGATCTAAAAATTGTAGCATCTGCATCACAAAAGTTTAAACGTTCATCATTAGATAGGTTTAGTAATACCTTACCATCAGTAAATGACTTTGGTAATATATACTTAGCTGGAATAGAGTATAAATTTGGTCCTACAAAATTCCAACTTTATGACCTATATGCAGATGAATTTATAAATACAGCATATTTACAGGCTGACTTACTCAAAGATTATGATAAATGGGGATATTTTGGCGCAGCGCAATATATACATCAGCGTGATGTTCAAGATTTTTCTCAAAATGTACGTTCATCTTTATGGGGACTCAAAGCTGGTGCTTATTACAAAGGTTGGCAACTATGGACTGCTCTTAGTCAAACTCAAAAAAATAGAGATTCAGAGGTAAATGCACTGCTTACACCGTTTGATGGAATGAATGCATTTACAAACTCTTATGCTCTTAGAAATGTATTAGCACCTACATACAACACTCCACTTAGTTCAGACGGAGCATATGCTGGTGGGACTTTTGGACAAAAAATAGCAGTTGAATATGATGGTCATTACGATAAATTAAGTCCATTTAGCGCTATGCTCTCAGTTGCACAATATGATCAAAAAAGCGCTCAAAGTAAAGCTACTGCATTTGATTTAGATTTAAGCTACAAGTTTGAGAAAAAACTTCAAGGGCTAAGTATGAGCTTAAAAGCATCAAAAGTTAAAAATAGTGACTTTGTCAAGGCAGAAGAGAATATTGCGCAATTTATGACACGTTATAGTTTTTAACATTTAACTTTACCAAAGAGCCATAAGGCAAACTTTTCATAAACTCCTCTTCAATAGTAGTTTTATTTAAATGTGCTAGTAATACTTTTATTACTCCTGAATGAGTAACAATCAATATCTTTTTCTCTTTTAAAGAGATTATTTTTTTGTAAAACTTCAATACTCTTGCTTGAAAATCTACTAAACTTTCACCATCAAACAAAGACAACCACTGCTCAAAGTTTTCATATACGAAACCCATTTTTTCAAGCTCAGTATAGCTCAATCCCTCATGTATTCCCCAACTCTTTTCACGTAGAGATTCAGTTAAAATAGGTTTTACTTTCTGTCTTAACCCATTTAATATAAAACGCGTACGAGATAAATCAGATGAAAATATTGCATCAAAACATTTAATATTAAGTTTTTTAGCTGTTTTAAGAGATCGAACTCTACCTCTTAGAGATAATTTAACATCTAAATGCCCATAATAACGATTTCTATACTTTTTCTCAACCTCTTCATGCCTTAAGAGATAAATCTGTTTCATATTAACAAAACTACATGAAACATTATTAGCTCACTTAGTAAAATAATTGCTCCTAAAATATCCCCATTAATCCCACCATAACGATGTTTAAAAAACATCGCCACACTTTGAGCTATTAAAAAGCCAAAGAGTAGGACTATTAATAGCCAAATATTAAAAATAATACTCATAGCTACTAACCCTACAAATGGTACTATTATATGAGCTATATTAATTTCATCTTTTATTTTAGTAGCTATTCCATTTTGACTTATGTAGTCACATCTAAATAGAAAAAATGTAGCAAAAAATCTACTCATCATTAAAACAGCTATTACTAATGACATATCTTTAATTTGTACAAATGCCACCAGAGTTAAAATTAGACCTAAAAATGAGAAAAGAAGCCCCATTGTTCCAGCATGTGGGTCTTTCATTACATCTAATGCACGCTCATTTTGTACAAATAGACCATCAATAGTGTCACTAAGTCCATCAAAATGTAGCCCCCCGTACAATACAACCAAAAGAGCAAATAAAATTATATTCGCGTGTATCTGTTCAAAATATGCTAAAAGTATTGGTTGCACTAAAAACAAAATAGCACCCAAAATGAAACCAACTACAGGGTAATACGCTGAACTTAAACCACTCAGATTCTTATCAAAACTATAACGCCCCCATGGTAGAATGGTTAAAAGTGCTAATGCACTCCTAAAAGCCTCAAAGTGCCTTTTCATTTGATTCTTCTTCCTATTCCAGCAATAACGTGATAGACTTCATCACACTTAGAAGCTATTATTTGCGAGGCTTTTCCACTTAAATCTACGAAACGCCTTGCTAGTGCATTGTCTGCAATTACGCCTGAGCCTACATCATTCAAAACAAAAACAATATCTTTATCTAAGTTCATAATAGTCTCTAATTCAGCCAAAATAGCCTCATCGCTTACGCCATAATAAATCAAATTATTTAACCACATAGTTATGCACTCAACCAAAACCGCATTAGATGCAGATTCCAATGTGCGAAACAGATAACGCGCTTCTTCAATAGTCTCAAACTTATCTGCTCTTTGTTTAATGTGAGCATCAACACGGATGCGCATCTCATCATCTAAAATTTCTGTTGTTGCCAAATATATTGGAGTGTTAGTATGTTTAAGGATATATTTTTCAGCCAAATCTGACTTACCACTCTTAATACCGCCGACAAATAGTGTTTTCATGCTGAAATTCTACCACTTAATTTTAAAAACATCTCATGAATATTTTCTATCTTAACTCAAAGCGTATACATATGAATCAAGTAACTTTTTCTTAATACACACAATACCCTAATAAAATTAAACGAACATAGTGTGTTTTTATCTTTTTTTTCAACAAATCAACGAATACATTGTTTAAATAATGAGCTAAAAAGTATTAAACCAACAAAGCTTTATTAATAATTTTAACAATATTCCAATAAATTACTCAAAAATATGATAATTTGCAATAATATTAAAATTAAACACACATTTATTATATACTATTATTATCTAATGAGATATGAAGTTATGTATAATATTCGTTGAATAATGGGATGATTTTACAGATATTACGCACTATTGTTCTATGTCTGATAGATATGAAGAGATGCATGGAAAAAGTTTTATTGATGCACAAAATATTGTTAAGTATCAAATAGAGAAATACCATGAAAATGTATAACAAATCAGTGGAGCCAATAAATCAAAGGTCTGATAACGTTGACTTAAAATATCTCTTTATTTCTCAGGAACAAGTTTTTTCCCATCTAACATAACAAAAAGTTCTCTTATAAGCTTTTGCGTTTCTTCATTTAAAACACTTACGTGAAATGCCAAATCATTATTCGTATCTTTTAAGGCACTATCTATAATAACGGCATTTGTTTCAAGTTTTGCTACGATACAAAGTATGTCTATAATAGTGATATGTTTATTAAATTTCCTAAGTAGCTTATCTACTTTTTCCAAATCTCTTTTATCTTTATCATTTAGCTTACTCAATATATCATTAAATATAGATTCTTCAGTGATATATGAATAGTTTGAAAATGTTCTTGGTAATAGATTTTTCATAATTTGCCTTTATATATAAAGTTGCTATAAAAATCATACCCATATATAATTTAATAACTTCCTATACAAAGGTACAATTTGAAAGATATTGAATTAATGGATACAGACTATATAGACAATCTATATAAAAAAATAGGGCAAAAAGTAAAAAAAGTTAGGGAAGAAAAAGGTATTTCTCAATTAGATTTGGCACATGCAATAGGACATAAATCTTCTACCGTAATTTCATGCAGTGAAATATGCCATAAAAACTATCATTTTAATATTGAGCATTTAACTAAAATAGCTTATGTTTTAGATGTAGATTTAAATATTTTTTTTGGGAATATAAGTAATGTTTAATTGTAAAAAAATCAAGGATTAATAACTGTTCTTTGGAAAAACAAGATTAAAGTTTGCAGAGGTTAAAATCAAGATAACAAGTACGTGGAGTCGCAATACTTTACCCAAGAGCGGGTAAAATATCGCTCACGACGAACGTTAAGTATACAAGTTTAAATTTTATCAAAAAGGAAAAATATGTCTGATATTGTTAGTTACGGATTACTAATATTTAATGGATTGACAATAACTACTGTTGGATGGTTGTATATTTCATATTTTAAAAACTTAAATTATAGAGGATTAATAGAAAATGCAAAAACTAAATGAACTATCATTAAAACAACGAGAAGAACTTTTTAGACAACTTAGAATATCTATTACACACCACTCGAATGCGATGGAAGGAACAACTCTTTCTTTTGGTGAGACAAAGGAGTTACTTGAACTAGGACATACGGCCGGACATAAACCGCTGGGTGAACAACTTGTTATTTTAGGTTTCGCAAAAGCTTATGATGTAATAGTTAGAGAAGCCACAAATAAAGAAAATATAATTGATAGTAGTTTTATAAAAGATATACATGCCATTATGTTTGAAGATGCTCTACATGTAGCACCTGAATATATTTCGAAACCTGTTGGAGCATACAGATTAGATGAAAGGTATATAAAGGGTGTAGATATAAAACTATCAGCACCTAATAAAATTTCAAATGATATTGAAAATCTACTCTATAGATTTAATAGTAACAATATGAGTTTGCTAGACATTGCAGAATTTCATATCTTGTTTGAAAGAGTACATCTATTTGCAGATGGTAATGGAAGAGTAGGAAGATTAATAATGGCTTTTCAAGCTATTCAAAATAATATCGTTCCACCTCTTATTGAGAATGAGCATAGAGATGAATATCTAAAAGCTATTAATGATAAAGATAATCTTTTTAAGTTTATAGATGAGAGTATTCAAAATAGCATGGCTTTACTATACTAAAAAGCACAACAAAACATAGGAGCGCAATAAATTACCTAGAGGCAATTTATGGTTCTATTCGGCATTGGGGGACAGGCATTGGGGGACAAACAAAGGGGACAAAACAAAGGAAACAAAGGGAAACAAAGGAACAAAGGGGACAACAAAGGGGACAGGCTACTTTATGCATTGGGGGACAGGCTACTTTATTGTTATTTAGAATGTCTATATGTAAATCCTTTAAATAAACCTATCAGATAAAGCAACTTTCAAGCCTATCTGATAAATTAAATTTTTGAATTTACACAGTTGTTTTTACACTACTTGTAACTTTTTAAACTTTAAATACTAGAGCTGATTTTTTCCCTAAATATCTTAATATCATCTGATATTTTATCAATGTTTTTAAATAAAGATTTTTTACCATATCTTAACTCATGCAAAGCAGTTTTTGCTTCTTTTGCTTG
>Ga0316207_10000134_pt1 | contig 153257 bp, 133 predicted proteins | sample 6weekpyrite_MG_FD_204943 | JGI IMG/M metagenome (GOLD analysis project Ga0316207, IMG submission 204943) | Microbial mat bacterial communities from mineral coupon in-situ incubated in ocean water Damariscotta River, Maine, United States -... | ecosystem: Environmental > Aquatic > Marine >... | reverse complement strand
TGTTGCGTCGAGTGACATTTGTGCGTAGCGGGGTTTTGGCATGGTTAATTCCCTGGTTTATGGTGATCCTATGAGTTGTTAGAAAAACTACGCTTGCAGGTTGTACTTGTCAAATGGTATGTTGGGTTATGTTGGGTGTCCAGATTATCTGGGTGTCCAGATTATCTCAGATTATCCATTCCAGATTATCTAGATTATCATCTCCGAGCCTGTTAATGAATGTTCAGACTTAACATATTATGGCACTGGTTGATGTAGCTAACTCACGTAGGACGGAGATCAACTCCCTAAGGGGGAATCATTATGTCTAGCATGAAAAAAGTATGAATATATTAACCATCAGGAACGTAGTCTCTAGAATTGCGATTATAATCGCGGTTGTTGAACTGTTTATAATGCTTATTTTGGGCAATATTCCACACGAGATGGAAGGTGAAAATTTGTTACTTTCTGGCCTAGTCTTACTGTCAATATCGAATGCACTTTTATTGGTTGTATTTGCCTCGCCTTTAATTTATTTCTGGGTTGTTAAGCCATTCATTGATGAGCGTGATGTTGCGATAGCTAAAATTTCATCATTGGCGCATTATGATGGATTAACTAATCTAGCAAATCGTCGATTAATAAATCAAAATCTAACAATCTTGCTGGCACATTGCATTCGTCGTGAAATATATGGCGCCTTGGTAATGATTGATTTAGATAACTTTAAACCAATAAATGATAATTATGGACATGATGCAGGAGACGCGATACTTGTTGAAATCGCTAATAGATTAACATCTGCGATGAGGGATGAGGATGTAGTTGGGCGTATTGGTGGGGATGAGTTTGTAGTATTAATTGATTCCCTCGATAAAAATAAACAGATCGCGACTGAAAAAATACTACAGTTTTCAGAAAGGTTGCACGATATAATAAATCAACCTTTAGAATATGCAGGAGAAACATTATCAGTTGGCTCTAGTATTGGAATTGCTTTTTTAGGTCTTGAGAATATAACTATAGACACGGCATTTAAAAGAGCAGATATTGCTATGTACAAAGCAAAAAAAAGCAATGAAAAACATACTATATTTTCAGAAAAAATAAATTAAGAATTTATTATATATACTTATATTCTAACAACTGCATTCATTGGATATTGTGTATATAAAGTATATGAGTGAATAAAATCAGTCTAGATAAAAGGATACAAAAATAAAAAACTTATTCTATGTCTAATAGAGTGTAATATCTTCAAAGTTACCAATCTCTTAAACTTTCTCATTCGTTAACATTAATAAATTCCCAAAATGGAGAAAATCATGACAACTTCAAATTCTAAAATATGTGTTGTTAGCATTGGTGGAAAAGATGCCAGTGAGTTTCTTGCAATTGCGGCGGTTGACTCAATATCAATGAGTTATGGCGATGTTTTGGATGGTATTACAATCAATGAATAAAGTTTTGGTGGGAAAGGTAGTAACCAATCAGACACAATCACTCTTCAGCCTGGCGAGTATTGGAGTAGTTTCAAAATCAACAGCGACCCTGGATATATGGGGGGTATTGTCACGGCAGTAGAATTAAAAACAAATAAAGGAAGGAGCCTCTCTATAAATTCAGATAAACTTCCCAGTGAAAGCAACCCGCCAACTTCTGCTATAGTTGATAATTGTTTTATTTACGCAATTGGTGGTTGGAGCGGTAGTTTTATTAACTAGCTCGACATTTACTACATTAGTAACTTCACACCCATTAATTAGTGTAACAGTCAGCATAACACGTCAACATGGACTCCGTAATGCTGTCTTTTTTACAAAAAACACGCAAAAAAGACAGCATTACTTCGACGGTTACGTGGGCGTTAGGGCTAAAACATGAATGGCACTATATTTGAAATTTTAATTTATTCATGTAGCGAACAACAATTTAGCGACCATATATAAGCAAAAACTGAAAAGGTCATGTCAAGCGTAACTAATTATGAGAATGGTTTCTGGGAGGAGCAGTTAAAGGATGAATATAACCGTCACATTAAACCTGTACGCTTTAATCAAATAGTTGGTGCTATTGATATTTATGTTATTAGGAACCAACTACGCGCAGACTACTGGTTTACTAATAAGAAACGAATCTATATTCGCTCTCAAAACAAAGGTAGAATCTATTGGCAGGGTAAGCTGCTTGAAAGAGATTATCGAGGTGAGTCACTATCTTCATCAGAGGTGTTTAAAGAGCGATATCACACGGTTCTCTGTTTAAATTAAGGTATATTGATCTGTCTTTATTTGAAAAAATAGGAATGCATGTTGATTGGAGTTATCTAATGGACAGTTACAGCCCTCATTAGTTCACGCCCATGCTGGACGTACAAAATATATCAATCAGGCCAATAACAGTACGCTTGAATCGCTTTGTTTAAAGTGTAATACTCATCAACACAGTAAACATTAGCTGTCTCTGTTATTGGCGGGTTATGAAAACCTTGGGCTTACAAGCTATTATTGATGGCAGACGAATTAGTTAATTAGGAAACATGTTCAATTAACCTTTGATAATATGAAAAAAATTATATTTATACATGGCTTGCTCGGTTCAAAAAATAATTTTGAGTACCTTGAAAAGGAATTTTCTGAATATCATACAGAATCCATTGAGTTAATCGGTTTTGGTGGAGAGCATAAACCAAAAATGAAGTACGATCTCAATGACTTTCTTGATTCGCTGGAACAAAAACTTAATCTAAACGAAGACAGCGATATTCAGTTGATTTTAATAGGTCATTCTATGGGGGCATTGCTAGCGAAAGAACTAACAATTAAACACCCAAACAAAGTTATTAAAGCTTTTCTTATTTCATATCCATTTCATGACAGAGAAGAAGTATTACAAAGGTATAGTTATTTTGATAGAAAATATGCTGAAGGCACATGGTGGACAAAAATACTCTGCCAGACTGAAATATTATATAAATGGTTATTTTACCCTTATTTTTTTCTATTCAAGTATAAATACCGACATTCATATATAGATTTTTTTAAACATACATATCTATCTGCTCATGGCGCAATTAATAATACTATATTCGAAGACAAAAAAGAAAATTTATATACTATTGCCGAAAAAGTTATTTTAATTAACGGAGAAAAAGATAGTTCTGTAGATTTTCTCTTTTTAAACAGTTTTAATAATTTCATAATTGCTAGAATGGGGCATGTATTTTTTGGGTATGAAAAAAAGATAGCAAATGTCATTAAGTCAAATATCTAGTGCAGGTTGTAAATGGCGCCCAACAAATAGCTGCACCAGACAATTTAAAGCAGTTCTTGTTTAGCTTTTGCAAAAACGCGCCGCTTTAAATTACCGATGAGCACAATGTTAGGTATACAAGAAAGAAAACAGCCTACTACGTTGCTTTTAGTTTAGATGGATATATTGCCAAAGAAGACGGTGATGTCTCCTGGCTGGAAGAGCTAAGTATATCGATGGAAGGTGCTGGGTATGAAGAGTTTTATTCAACAGTAGATGCACTGGTAATGGGAGTGAGGCCGAGCAAGGTCGATTATTCAAGTGGGTGTGAACCCCGTTCCGGTAAGGCCGGTCAGCCACTGGATAGCAAGCATCGGGTAGGCGGAGGTAACTCCAAATGTTAAGCACGATGGGCGCAAGGTAGTAGGCCGTAAGCGTCAGCTGAAGTGCCATAGTTAATTAAACGGACCTCGTAAGAGTAAAGTTAAGCAGGGCAACAGTTTTCCCGTACTGGAAGCCAAAATTCTATAAAGCGTGACTGATAAGTTTTATAGAGCTGCTTCGGGATTGTAAAGCATGGCATGTTATACATGTAGAATATTGCTAACCGTTCAAATACTGAAGTTAACCGGCGCAAAATGCGAGGCCATTTTGCATATTATGGTGTAATGGATAATAGTATAAAGTATAAGAAATTTTGTTTACCAAGTGTTATTGATGCTTTTGAAATGGCTTAATCGTCGAGGAAATAGAGGATGCTATACATGGGATAAGTTAAATAAATTGCTTGAACTATATCCACTGCCTAAATCGCGCATTATGGTTAATTTATTGTTCTTTTAAGGTGAGGCGTGTTGTTGAGGGGCCGTGTGCGTAAATAGCGCCAGCACGGTTCTGTGAGGGGCTTGGTAACAATGATATAATAAGCCAATAGGGGTTTATTATTTTGGAGTGCAGGTCTACTCGACCAGCAGTGAAATGGAATAATTATATGAATAAAATAGCACTAATAATTTTTCTTCTACTCACTTCATGTGCTTGGGCAGGTGTTAGTGATTAAACAAAAAACATAGATGGTAGTTACAGTGTAACAATATGAGGCAATTCATTTACAGGAGGTGAAATCGTAGATGAGTTGTACGAACATGCCGCTAAGTTATGCGGTAAAGGGAATTATGCAACCAACATAACAGAAACAGATATTGTAAAAGGAAAGCCAGTGCTGAAAGCTACTATATTCTGTAAATGATAAATATAACGAATAAGGATATATCGTGTTTCTCTTCGGTCTTACGATCTATTCTTATTTGTTAGCTCCCAGTGAAATTCAAAGTGGCAATTGAATAAAAAATCATGACACAAGCTAAATTTTCCTTTTATTGTTCTCACGCCTATAATTTTATAAAACAGCGATATAAACTTGTGTTGACCTTAAATCGCAGGTGGGATCATGATCATGCTTTATAGATATTCTGGAACAAAGATTGATAGTGTCAGGTCTCCGGTGCTTGCGCATCTCGGCACACAATCTTCGAGAGCAGTGAAATGATAAAGCTTACTGTTAATGGGAGGTCTGTCGAGTTGAATGATGGCTCGACATTGCTCGATGCGCTCAGGGAAGCTGGTGTGTATATTCCTACGCTCTGTCACTATTCTCGTTTGCCATCTCATGCCGTCTGTCGCATGTGTCTTGTGGATGTTGCTGGTGAAAGCAAGCCACAACCTGCCTGTGTCACGATGGCGAAAGAGGGTGATCTTGTAGAGACGGATTCCAGAGACCTGCAGGAATTTCGTAAAACAAATCTGCAATGGCTGCTGGCACGCCACCCGAACGACTGTATGCGATGTGAAGTAAATGGGTCTTGCAAGTTGCAGAGTCTTGTTAGCGAGAACCAATTGGAGGACAGTTGGGAATATGTCCCGCGAGGATCCATCGAACATCCGGAGCATAGTCTGACTGACCATACATCGCCGAGTATCTGGCGAGATCTGTCAAAATGTATTGAATGTGGTTTGTGTGTAGAAGCGTGTGGCGATCCTGGACAACAACAATACGTGATCGGATTTGCAGAGCGTGGATCAGGCCGCTTGCCCGTCACCGTTTTCGATAAATCCCTGGCTGACACCAAATGTATCTCCTGCGGTCAATGTACGCTTGTGTGCCCAGTTGGCGCCTTGATCGAAACACCACATTGGCATGATGTTCTTCATACCCTTGATGCACGTAGACGTGTATCTACAGTACAGGTTGCGCCCGCAACGCGGGTTGCCATTAGTGAAGAGTTCGGAATGAAACCCGGTACCGTAAGCACGGGCAGAATGATCAATGCCCTTAGACAGCTGGGTTTTGATTACGTGTTTGATACCAATTTTGCGGCTGATTTAACGATCATGGAGGAAGCAACAGAGTTTCTGGCGCGCCTCAAGAATCAGGAGGAGAACCAGAAGAGGTTACCGCTTTTTACTTCCTGCTGTCCGGGGTGGGTGAACTGGGTTGAGATTAACCGGCCTGATCTTCTGCCGCACCTGAGTACGACAAAATCACCCCAGCAAATGCATGGTGCAGTCACGAAACGAGGGGGCTTCGCACATACGCTTGGCCCTGAATTCGCAGAGGGCAAGGTTGAACCCTACGTTGTCAGTGTCATGCCCTGTACCGCTAAAAAAGATGAGGCCGTGCGGCCTGGTGTGTCTGGTGATATTGATCATGTTCTCACAACGCGCGAACTGGCCAGAATGATCAAGGCGCGCGACATTGCGTTTAGTGCGCTTTCGGAAGATGCTGATTTCGATCATCCGCTTGGTGAAAGCACAGGCGCGGGACAGATCTTCGGCGCATCGGGTGGTGTCATGGAAGCGGTGGTGCGTACAGCGTCTCATTCCATCGGCGAGGAAAATTCGCTTCCGTTGGAGTGGCATCAACTCCGTGGCATAAGCATGGGGATGAAAACGGCCGAGATTCCCGGTATAGGCAAGGTCGCCATATGCAATGGCATCGCAGCAGCGCAACATATGCTGGAGACGGAAACATGGCAAGATGAGTACGTCGCCATTGAAGTCATGGCATGTGTTGGTGGGTGTCTGGGAGGGGGTGGTGAACCCAAATCTATGGACCCGCTTGTTCTGGAGAAGCGCATGCAGGCAATTTATGATGTGGACAAGCATGCGCCGCGACGACGCTCGTATGAAAACAGGGATGTTCAAAAGTTGTATGCTACAGAATTGAAGGAACCGAATTCCGCTCAAGCACACGCATTGCTTCACACGAGCTATGCCGCGCGAAACTCCAGGCGATTGCTTTTGATGCGTTTTCTCGATTGTGTAGACAGGCGAGATGGCAGCGGTGCGGCCAGCCTGTTTCATCCGGATGCGGTGTGGTCAACGGCTTCACCTTTCGGTGACATCCAGGGCGCCTCGAATATCGAGGCATTGATCAATATTCATTTACCGCCGCGCAAGTATGGTCCGGGATATGCTCGACATCGGATGGAATCTACCGCGGGTATTGACGATCTCACCGTTGTGACACCCGTGGGCGAACGATGCAAATTCAGCATGGAGGCAGACACCATACACGAAGGTAGCCAGTCCAGGATGGTGATTAGAAATCTTGTGCGGAAAATCCTGTGATTAATTTATATCTTCTATTCGAGGTAGAGATCTAGGTACTTTATTAGACGAAGCTGAAAGAGAAGCAGTTAAAATAAATAGTGAAATAAAAAACATAAGTCATTCAAAAACGCAGGGCAAAAACCTGCCCTGCTCAGATGCCATAAAAAGCGCGGTGCCGTTTAATTCAAACGCAAGTGTGCCAAGCGAAGCTTGGTTTAAATTTCGCGTCAGAGAAGACGCGACTAATGCGTTTTAGCCAGTTTCATCCGGGAAGATAACGAAGTTTTGAATTTCCAGATTTTGAGTTTAACTGGAGCCGAGATAGAAATAGCAAGCCAGGACTACGGAAACGAACCTCACGCAAGAAACAGCATATCAGTATGGAAATGCTGTATGACTGGTTCAAGCAAACAGAAATAAACAAATATGTGATTTTATGAAAACCTTAAAACGTAAGTTACAGGGGTTAGTAATTACTACGGTTTACCCGACAATAGTGGTAGGTTAAACCAAATTTTTGGCCATGTAATACGCAGTTTGTTCAAATGGCTAAACAGATGAAGGCAACGTAAAAGTTACAACTGGAAAGGGCTAAAAGACATGTTAAATTGGTTCGGAATAAAACCAATGAAAGTTTGGAAATGAGCATGTATCATTGTTGATTGGTATCAGGGCCGTGACTTGCACGGGTGAATATATAATTGAAGAGCCGGATGCGATAGTTTCGCACGTTCGGGCCTGTGTGGGGGAGTTCAGGTAACGGGTCGTTCTGCCATGGCGATGTTAAAAAAAATATGACTACAGATCAAATTAGAGCATATTACGATACTACAACATTCAGTGAAACTCGTTCAGATTTATGGCTAGAAATTGAGCTTGTTAAGGAATCAAAAATTGCAATTGATTGTGGGTGTGGCGCTGGATCTGACTTAGAACAATTAGCTGCACTTGGTTTTACTGTTTACGGATATGATTTTGAAAATGAATCAATAACTAGATGTAAAGAACGTTTTAAAAATAATAGCAATGTTATTTTGTTATAGGATAGCTTCAGTACTTTTAACTACCAAGAGCATCGTTGGTTCTGGCGGACGCAAGTTTATTCTCCTGTCCGAAAAACGAATTTGATTATGCTTAGTTTAAAATATACGAGAGTCTCTTTGTTGGAGGGGTTTTTTTGGGTTCTTTTCTTGGGCCAAGCGATACGATGGCGAGTCTGAACTGCACAAAAAAATCTTAAAAAAATATAAGCACGTATATTTAACAGTGTGGGTTCTTTGTGCTATACCGCTTCGTGTCATTGTCGCACAAAGAACCCACGCTGTTAAATACCAGTTATATTCGACGTTGAGGCTGTATAAAAACCTAAAAAACACCGTATTTTTAATTTCTTGTTTGTTACAATGACTCAACATAAACATGCCAAATTTTATACCTTATGATTACAATCAAAACTTAATGGTTGTTACTAACTTTCTGGATCAATCTCAACCAGGTATCTTGGAACACGCAATACATTATTATCAAAAAATGAACCGTTAGACGAGGCAGGATAAAAAGGGACTAAGCAAGTTGTTGAATCATTAACGACAGCATATAAATGGCTATATTCCTGATAACCAATTAAGAAGTCGAGATCCAACGTTTTCTAACCAGAAAACAAAATACGGCAAACGAAAAAACAACCCAAAGAAAAAGCCGTGATACCCGCCAGTGAATTTAGATTTTATTCAACAGACAAAACCTGTGTTTGGAAATATTAGGAGCCAACAAAGGATTAAATAAATTGAGTTTACGTGGCAAAAAGAAAGTGCAATGCTAATGGAAGTTGTATTGTGTGGTACACAATATAGAGAAGATAAAAAATTATGGTAATATCGTAGCGTAAGCGGTTGATATAGAGTGATGATACACTTTATTAATTAGCTAATGCTAATATAAAAAATTGAATTTCACCTGATGGAACTGGAGATATATTGAAATATCAATATTAAAAAGAATAAACAATAGAAACTTCAGCCTGTAGAATCACTTATTTATTTGAGTTTTTTACAGCCTCGTTATAGGGCAAATAAAACTAAGCTTTATAATGTAGTCTAATAATTCGGAGTTAATTAATGTTGCACGATGAAGATAGGTTATTAGAATCGGTTATTCGCATTACCGAGGAACGTGACAAAAGATCACTTATAAAGGTTTTGGTTGAGGTTCTGTCTGACTTAGTTGACTTTGATGCGCTTATTATTCTTCGTCTACCCTACGGTGCTAATGTTGAGTATTTAGAAGCAGAAGCATCTATACCAATGGATGCATGTCAAGATAAGCTAAAAATAATTCCTCATGAATATGGATATCAACGTGTACAACTAGATGATAGCACCTCCCTCTGTATTAATAGTCGTGGGATTATATCAGAAACAGAGAATAACAAAAATAGAATATTATTTCCTATTGTTGTCAATAATTCAGTGTCGGGTATTTTGGATATATATGGTCACCAACATACCATAATCACGGAAAAACTTATTAGTAGTTTTGTACGTATCTATAGTAATTTTCTTGGCATCATTGATGACAACGAGCATGACACCCTAACAGGACTTCTGAATCGAAGGACATTTGATGCTCAATTATCTGAGCTACTTTCTGATACAGAAAAAAATACTTTTCCACTCACAAATGAAGAACGCCGGAGTAAAAAAAAGGATACGTATCACTGGGTTGGTATATTAGATATAGACCATTTCAAAGCCATAAATGACAATTTTGGTCACGTATATGGTGACGAGGTACTACTGCTCTTCGCTGATCTTATGAGGAAATCATTCAGAAGCGATGACTTATTATTTCGTTATGGTGGTGAGGAGTTTGTGGTTGTACTGACACCAATTACAGAATCGAATGCCTTAATGGTATTTGAACGCTTTCGACAAAAATTAGAATCGGTTGATTTTCCACAGGTTGGAAGGGTAACTGTCAGTATAGGTATGGTAAAAATTGATATGCAAGAACATACTTCTACAGTGCTTGAACATGCCGATCAATCACTTTATTACGCTAAAGAGCATGGTCGCAATCAAGTATGTAATTATCATGAATTGACAAAGGCAGGCCTCCTTGAAGAGCGTAAAATTGAAAGTGATATAGAAATATTCTAATAGCTACATAAACATAGAGAAAGCTCATGTTAAATATTTATTATAAAAAAGAAGTATTATGAGGTATTAGGGCATCAACTTTAGTAAGTATTAGCAGTAATAGGACACCCAACAGTAATAGAACAACAGTAATAGAACACCCAGCTTAAAAAATTAATAATCTGAATTTTTCCAAATTTTTTTAATTTAGGTGAGACGGGTATTAATTCTGCTGAGTTGCTAAATTTAGGTAGTAAAATAGTGGTGTATTAAATTAACCGTGACACAGAATTTTGAATGTCCTCTGTTCTCCTCGTGCGTTTATATCCTAATTTATTGCAAGCCACTTTCAAATTTATTACTGAGCCTACTAAACCTTTTAATTTGTTTTCAAAGTGTGTGGATAAATACAGCCAGTTTTCTGTTTTAAAGTGTAGTTGGTTTAATAGGTGAGGTAAGCAGGTGTGTTATTCATTTTTGCATGTATTGGATTCAAGTCTACATACACTATGCAGGCGGCCAGTGCAGTTTCATCTAACAGGGCCTGTGATTTAAATCGGCCTTCCCAAAAGCGCCCTGTGCATCTATCTTTTTTATTGGCCTGTCGGGTTATATCTTCATTTAAGATTCTCTTAAACCAGTTAATGTTTATCAGTCTTTGTCGCCATGCTTCAACTTGTTCTTTTAAGGCGTCGCGTTCTGCTTTACTAAAATTAATGCCTTGTAAGTAACGTTGTGAAAGCGCGTTATCTTTAAAGAGCGGGTGTCATTTATTTATGATCTCATCATCGCTCCAGGCATCTGCCTGTGATTTATTAATATGTAGTACGACATGGTAATGATTAGATATTATGGCGTAAGCGCAGATATCTAATGCGAAGATAGACTCTATTTCCAATAGTTTATTTTCTAACCATAGGCGGTGATGTTCATAGCTTTCCCCGGTATTGGTATCTATACCACATAGAAAGGCCTTGCGAACAACCCGTGATATGCACAGTGGTAGTAAGGTGTGGCATTGAGTGACACTTGTGTGTGGCGGGGCTTTGGTATGGTTGACTCTCTAGGTTGTTATGATCCTTTTTGTTGTTGTAAAAATTAGGCTTGCGGGGTGTACTTGTCAAATGCTATGTTGGGTGTCCGGGTTAATTTATGTTGGGTGTCCGGGTTAATTTGGGTGTCCGGGTTAATTTTAATGGTCAACTAAGCTTAGACGTTAGTAGTAGTGAAAAATAGAAAAAATCTAATAACATAAAAGAGAATAAACATGACTAAAGCACAATTATTAATATTCTTAAGCGCAGCTCTCTTTACTGTAAGCAGCAATGCACTCAGTCCCGATGCGATTGAAGGAAAGAAGTTATACCCAGCATGTCAGGTATGTCACAGTCAGGCAAAGGATACTCCTCTGGGGCCGCCGATGTGGGGGGTGCAACGGCGTTATAAGAGAAACACACTTGATAACGAGGATTTTGTAGAAAGCATGGTGAATTTTGTAAAAGCACCATCACTGGAAAGTGCTATACATGATGTAGCAGTAGCGCAGCTTGGTTTAATGCCTCCTATGCCTCTACCTGATGAAATCTTAAAAAAGATAGCTACTTATATTCTGGAAGAACAATTCCCGCCACCCTGTCAACATTGGCGGAATGCAGTTAAGCGTGCAGAGAAAAGTGGTGATATAGAACATGCTAAGAAGGATCAGAACCAGTTAAAACGTTTTTGTGACTAGGATTAGACGCCAAATGATAAAAAATATTATCCTAATTCTAAATTAGGTACTGATGATATTTCTCTGGTTGGGTTCAGGGCTATATTCATATATTTTTATGGTGGTCTTTAACTCCTGACTCTGAGTTATCCCCACAAAAAAGACATTAAAAACAAAAAGATAACAGAAAAAAAACGTAAATAAACGCAAATGTACGCAAATGTACGCAATAAAGAAATTTTGCATTAGTTCGAAGCCCTAATTACAAACATGGGTTTGCTTTAAAAAGCTCTACCTGTAAAAAACATATGACACTACACAATCTAGCTATACGCTATATTATTTAGCGTTCATTTGCGTTTTTTTTGACTTTATTGGTATTCAGGTATAAATATTCGTGGGAATAGCTCAGCCCTTGACCCCTATCGGTCTATCAACATTATATCGTTATAGAATTAATGTTGAATTACAGATTGTTAAGTCGAGTACTTGGGTTTTGGCATCAATTAACCTTACAGGCTTGTCTTTATTATTAAGTCACCTATGGATTCTGTAAATAAAGAACTTATAAATTTTTTCACCTTTAAATAAACTATTATTTGATGTGATACCCGTCACAACTATCGTGTTGTTTATTGTATCAACCAGGCTTATAAGTGACTTGCATATTTATTACCTGGCCTGGGTAGCAGAAGAGTTACATTTTTCGTTATTGTTTGTTAACCAATAGTAAAGCTACCATTCAATCTTATTAAATTTCAATGACGGTAAAGCTTACACAACTTAAAAATATTTAAGATTTATTTTAATTATTTTGTCTCTGTTTGAGGAGGGGGGTGTTTTAACTTTATGTATATTATGAAAAAGTTATATGCGGCATGTGTTTTGCTACTGCAACTTTGAATTCAATCAATTTAATAAGATTGTGTAAAGTAAAATGACAATATGAATTCAGCTTAAATTTTAATGTATCAAAATTAACGTTAGTCAATAAGAGGTTTGAGAATGATCATAATGCATGTCTCAAATAGTGGGTGGCAATATATTAAATCTTATGTCTACATCTTATCAGACAACACAACTTACGCATCAGCAATGCTTAGGAGACGAATATGTTTAAATTTATATTACTCATAGGTTTAGCTTTATTTGGATCACACCTATACGCTCAGGTTCCGATAAAACCACCAGTACCTTTTGGTGTTATTGGAAAACTCGCTCCGTCAGATTTTTATGTCACAGATTTATCTGAAGATCTACAGGGAAATATTTATACCGTCGATAATTATCACAAGACAGTTTCTAAATATTTACCCGATGGCACACTGTTATCTTCATTTACAGATAAGGACTTTAAGTTTCCCAGGTATTTAAGTCTGGATTCAAACGGACGAATTTATGTTCTTGATTCTGGTCGAGCTGAAGTCAGAGTTTATTCAAATGATGGAAATCTACTCAATATCTGGACCGGTAAACAGGGAGCAGGTGAAATAGAAATCGATAACTTTGATAGAGCATTATTAGCATTAAGGGGAAATCCTGCAACAAGTTTTCGAGCTGATGTTGTAGTGGTTCATGACCTCTCGGGTATGGAGTTATTCAGCATTGGAAGCTTTGGATCTTTAGTGGGTAATTTGTCCATACCGGTTGGTGTTTCCAGTGGTTCTGACGGTTCTATATGGGTAACAGAAGTGGGTAACCAGCGCATACAGAAATTTACTGCAGAGGGGGTGCCCTTGTTTACCGTAGGTCAACTGGGTAGTAATCCGGGTGAATTTATAGGCCCGCGATCAACTGCGGTTGACTCAATGGGAAATGTATTTGTAAGTGATCGCCGAAACGAGCGTATACAGAAATTTAGTCCTGAAGGGAATTTTCTTAGTGAATGGGGGTATCGAGGAAACGGGCCTGGTCTATTTCTTGAAATGGAAGGAATAAATGTAGCAAAAGATGACAGCCTGTGGGTGGCCGGATTTCATGCTCATGATATCCAGCACTTTGATAATGAGGGTAATTTTCTTGATCGATGGATTGGTCATATCAGTGGGCCAGGTGAGTTTGCTAATGTAAAGGGAATAGGTCTTGTTGATAATAAGCTTTTTATTGCTGATCACTGGAACCAGGAAGTGCAGGTGTTTGATTCTGCTAGTGGTAACTACCTGAATCGATTTGGTGAGCGTAATCAGGGTGAAGCTACCGTTTTTAATTTCCCCAGATCAATGGAGATTGGTCCACAAGGCGATCTGTACATTGCAGATGATGACAACATTCGTCGAATTAAACAGGATGGTACGTTTGTCAGTATGTTTTCACGACCCAGTGGCGCTAGAATTGGTTCTCATGGTATGGCGTACTCTTCGGATGGAATTTTGTATCAATCAGATTCAGGCAATCATCGAATTAATGTCATAGATACTGCTACTGGTGCATTACTTAACCAGTGGGGAAAAAAAGGGTTTATTGCTGGGGAGTTTAACCAGCCAAGAGGGATTGCTATTGGTTCAGATAAATCAGTATATGTAGCAGATAATAAAAATTACCGTATTCAGCAATTTACCCAGGATGGTACTTTCATACGAAGCTGGAGAACAACCTTTCCTCCCCGTGCCTTATCTATAGATACAATTAATAACATCATATATGTTGGGTCCTGGGGTAAGATTAATGCCTATGATTTAAACGGAAATGATATTTTTTCATGGGGTCGCTTAGGTAGTGCCCAGGGGGAGTTTATTGGTATTTATGATATTGAGATAGCTCCTGATGGTGATGTTATTTATACCTCGGAAACTGATACAGCTCGTGTTCAACGTTTTTTATATCCAGATGCATTTAAGGGTAAACCTCAGTTCAGTCCGGGTAAAAACTTTGGCTACTATATCTGGAAAGACCCTGGTAGTGGTATGTGGCATGTACGTTTTTCATCAAATAGTGTAACCCACTCATACCGTTTAGAAGTTACCAGTACAGCAGAATTTAGTAGTGTGTCTGGAACTAATTTGCAATTGAACGACTTTCTTGAGCAGCAGGGTAATACATTATTATTATCAGGAAAAGTCAGCTCCTGGCAGGATGGTGTCGACTTCATCGTTCCAGAAAGTGCAAGTCTTAAATTTAATCTTTCAATAGATAATCAGACGGATGATGTCCCAGTATCAGTAGGCGCTAAAACTATTTCTGCTAACCTTAATACATTTGATTATTAATTTGAAAAACATAACATAGCATCCAGTTTAAACCGGGCAATTAAATATAAGCATTGAAAATTGATAGTCATAGAAACTTTGTGTTAGTCTCAGTGTTATTAACATAAAGTGCCTGAAAAATGTTGTGGGATTTTTTCCTATAACTCTATTGCGGAGTACAAGGCGCTTAATAATAAAAGGGCTTTGTTTTCGCTATCAATTTTCATTGCTCTTTTAATTATACCTTTAAATATTTCTCATTGGGTTCCCAGGAGGGGTTACTAAGTGGTCGAAAACTTCATCAAGGTAATATTCAGGGGCTGACCGTTATCGTTGATTTTGATGACATACGCACTAATATTACCGCTGCTGATGTAGATGCCATGTTTAATGCGGATAACTATTCAGAGAATGGAAATTACTGTTCAGTAAAAACTTATTTTGAAACCCTGTCATCGGGGAAGTTAACCTGCACTAATCTGGTTGTTGGGCCTGTTCGGCTTTCTAAACGACGCAGTCATTACATTAACAATCTTTTTATTAAAAAGGCGATGGATATAGTCATTAATGATTTAAATATAGATCTCGATCAGTTTGATTCTAAAAATGAAGGCATCGTAGATGCAATCAATTTTCTTTACAGTGGCGACTCTCAATACAATGGTAAATAGCTGGATCAGCGATTTAAATGTCACGCTGCGTTCACCTTTGGGCACCAGTGTGGTTTTTCACAATAATGAGAGGGATGATGGTGATGACATCGTACGTATCTGGACAAGTAATGATTTTGCTAAACTACAAACACTGCATGGAGAAGATGTAAGAGGAGACTGGGCATTACACATTGTTGATAAAGCCTCCGCTGATGTAGGGCGATTATTGTACTGGCAGCTTGATATGGGCGTAGATGCCGATACGGGTGGTGTGATCGAAGATCGGGCCGAGCCAAAAATAGATATTCCAGATTTTAATACCACAGGCATTGTTAGTAGTTTGCAACAAACTCAGGTGGATACAGTCAAAGATATCGTAGTTTTGCTAGATATAGAGCACACCTATATTGGTGATTTGCAGGTGGAACTCGTCGCACCATCAGGGATCTCTGTATTGTTGCACAACAGTGAAGGGGGCTGGCAAGACAATATTAAACGAGACTATGACGTTGAGACTAAACCAGATTTGCAGAGGTTTATAGGTGAAACAATTAAGGGTGACTGGTAGCTTCGTGTGCGTGATCTCGCTGCGGTAGACCAGGGTAAGCTAAATGCCTGGTCTTTAAAAATCAGGTATTGATTTTATATTCTTATGAGTAAAACTATTCATGCACATTTAGAGTAAATATTAACAACTACAAAGAAAGGATATTTCGAAATGAGTTCAGAGAACCCCAAAATTACCTGCCTTCCAAATGGACCGTATTATTTATTAAACGATCTCACGCCACGGGTAATCCCAAATATTCAAAAATCAGATGGCGATATTTGTACTACTATCACCGGCGTTGCGTTATGCCGCTGTGGCGGATCAAGTAACAAACCTTTTTGTGACGGTACTCATGGCAAGATCGGTTTCACTGATAATAATTTGTCAGATAGAACCTTAAACAGGCGCGAGAATTATATTGGAAAACAGATTACGATACACGATAACCGTAGTGTGTGTGCCCATGCGGGCTATTGTACAGAGAAACTTAGTTCCGTTTTTAAGTTAGGCGAAGCGCCCTGGATTGACCCCGATGGTGCAAAAGTCGAGTCTATAATTGAAACAATTATACAATGCCCATCGGGAGCACTTGGTTATACTGTCGATAATATTGAACATCGAGACCAGAACCGAGAGCCGATGGTAACGGTGACTAAAGACGGACCCTATGCGGTTAGCGGAGGGATTGAGCTTATTGAGCCGGCACTGGCTGAAGGTGTGTCAACGGAACACTATACACTTTGTCGTTGCGGTGGTTCGAAAAATAAACCATTCTGTGATGGAACTCATTGGCGCATAGAGTTTAAAGATGAAAAAAACTGAAGGTGAGTTATAGAGTGCAATCGGTCAAAAAGCGGCTTTATGGGGGGCTCTGTCTGGTGGTGTCTGTTGTAATAATTAATTGAGTGAATTTAAAACATATTTTTATTATTTAGTATTCAAGGTGCATTTAAAGGAGTGCACCTTGAATTATAAAATAAAACGAGAGTTTTAGATCAGCCTTATATATTATATCTGGTATACCTATGGCCTTTTTAGGCATTAAAACAATCAAGAAAATATATATGACCCTAGAACCAACTCCCACGCTTTTAGCGAATTTATACTGGATAACATTACTTGCTGTTATTGTCTCCTCCGCTTCAGGTGTTCTTAAAGCTGGCTTTAAACAGTATGATCTCTTCGGTGTCATTATTATTGCAATTGCTACCGGCTTAGGGGGCGGCTCACTTCGTGACATGCTTTTAGACAGAGATGTATTCTGGATTAAAGACCAGGTGTTTTTCATAGCTTCACTAGGTAGTGCCATTGCTATTTTTATAGCAGCCAGATTAATTGTGGTGTCCCCCAGGTTTTTCCTGGTTGCTGATGCCGCAGGTCTGGCAACATTCGGTATTGCTGGTACACTGGTTTCACTTATGGCTGGGGCACCGCCATTGCTCGCCAGTTTTATGGGGGTTATGACTGGAACCATGGGCGGTATTTTCCGTGATGTTCTCTGCAATGAGCAACCTGTTGTGTTTCACAGTCCACTTTATGCAACGGTATCCTGGGCAGGCTCTTTAATATTTATAGGGCTATTACACTTTAGTCAGGGTGTTACCCTGGCAGCTGTGTTAGGTGGCTTAGGTATATTTATTTCACGTTTATTGGCTATTTACTACAATATTAGCTTACCAAGGTTTCGGTTTAAGTCCTGATATTAATATTTAAATATTTTTAAAATTTGTCACAGGGAGTGCAAAAAAATGTTATTAATTGTAGGGTGGATCAAGCAACGCGGATCCATCAGGCTCCATGATAACGGTGGAAATGTATACTTTTAAAATTAGTAATGGGTGTCTAATTACTCATGGGTGTCTAATTGCTTTATTACTTAGTTTCTTTTTTATTTTAAAGCTGGAGGAAAAATTATGGTATCAGGAAGCTGTCTGTGTGGTGAAATTGAATATCAGGTAGAGCTTATACCTGAAAAAGTATATAACTGCCATTGTTCACAGTGCCGTAAAGCTCATGGCGCTACTTTTGCGACACAAGTATTTGCAAAAGGTAACACGCTCAAGTTTAAAAAAGGTGAGGCGCTTTTAGGTGAATATAAAGGTGAATTAGGCGTAAGAGCTTTTTGTACAAAATGTGGTTCAAGGCTGATGAATTATGCACCGGATAAAAGCCTGTATTTAAGTGTGTCACTTTCAAGTATCGATGGTGAGCATAATATTGTGCCAGTTGCACATGCAAATGTGGAATCAAAAGCATCATGGCATAATCCTTCAGAGGATATTCCGTCATTTCCAGGTATACCTGATGGGGCTTTAGATTAACATAAATTTAAAGTAGCTAATAAAACGCTTCATGTAAAAAGGAAAATATTTTGCATATTAAAGAACATGGCTTAGAGGTATTTTATATTCATGATAGGCGGTATCATTCATTGGCTGTAAAAAATAAACCCAAATCGAAGAGATTTAAGACACACAATGTGTGAAAGTTTTGGGGATATCGTATCAACAATATAGAAAGTAACTAAAGAATCCCAAAATCTACTCAGCTTTATGAATAGAGATTACGGCATTTTCTATTGCCGTAGCAATTTCATCTGATAATCTTTCATCTGAAACTGCGCGAGCCAGGCTGACACCACCCACCAACATTGCAAGGCTAGCCCAGGTTTTATTGATCATGGCCTGGTCGGGTTCTTGTGTAGCGGTGTCTTTACTTGCTGATTGCACAATTTTAAGTAATTCAGCTTCATAAAGAGTGCGTATTGCCTGGTCAGCACGTCCTACTTCCGGTGTTAAACTTTGTAGCGCACAGCTTTCGCTAAGATCACAGGTGCGTTTTTGACCCATATAGAAGCTTGCAAATGTTGTCCACCATTTATTGCCATGCTCTTCCTGTAGGTGGGTGATTGCGATTCGTAGTTCTTCCAGGCCAGAACTGATAGCGGCTGAAAATGCAGCTAGTTTAGAGTCAAAGTGACCGTAAAATGCACCCGAGGTTACACTCGCCTCTTTAGCTAACCCGTCGACACCGACGCCACTGAAACCACTTTTTCTGAAGCACCGACTTGCGGCATCAATAATCCGCTTGTGGGTTTGTTCTTTCTGGCCTTGTTTATATCTCATGATAGCGCCTTTTAAGTACTCAACCTGGCAAATTATACCATAAAATAACGATCGTTATTCTTGACAGGATAACGACCGTTATGTAATGTTACATAACGGTCGTTATTTTACGGCTTACCCAGTGAATTACGCTGGATTAACTGAATAATTGAAAAGGAAATAAATATGCCACTTACACTTCACCTTACTGAAGGTGTTATACCTTCAGAATCAGAAAAAAAAGCCATAAAACAGATTACCGATGTATTTTTGAAATGGCATGACCTGACGGGTAACAGGGTTATGACACCAAATGTCACGGCGATGTTACAAGTTGTGCCCAAAGGCTCAACATTCTCGGGCGGCAAAGCCGTTGCTGGAGCCTGGATTGAATTTAAAACACCTTCATTTGCCTTTACAGATCGAGACGTTCAAATCGGTTTGGCTAAGGAAGCGACAGACATTATTTATGAACTGTCTGGAGGAAAACAACCCAGGGATAATATCTATTTTAATGCGGTTCATACGGTGGATGGTACCTGGAATCTTGATGGTCAGGCAATGACAAATGAAGAGCTTGGTGTGGCAATATCTAAAGGCTAGTCTGTAGTCAATAAATCAAATAACACATGCCTGTAATTAACCTAGAAAAATTAGTTGACCGCACATTTATAGCGCAATCTCTTGACGCGCCTGGCAAATTCAAAAATCTGCTTATCACCAATAAGGTGGTAGAAAATTGCGCCTGCATTTTCTACATACCCACCATCCATGGTGATAACGGCGCATTTTTTGAACTCACTATGCACATCAAGCGCTTACACTCTAAACGCACTTTCAACTGATCTTTCTAGGATTAAGGGGCGTAACTATTTGTTAGTGGTTTCGTTAAATAGTAAAGACGCAAAGAAAACTAGTAATTTAGAAAGGTGATTAATATGGTTAAGAAAAAAGCGCTGGGTTTTATAGCAGTAATTGGGCTATTTACTTTAAGCATGTCTCGATCAGGGTGAAACGTTCGTTAATCACATAACAATGCGCTTTAAACATAAACTAATTCCTTTTAACGGGACAGCAGTGAACTAATTTAAAAAAATGCTATCTCGAAAGGTTATCTGTTAAAAGAAAATCAGATGATTAAAGATAGAACAGATTAATAATAAATTAAAAGGTAATATTATGATAAAAAATTTTCATTTTGTTCAATCACCGTAGTTAGTTTATTTTTATTAAGTTTGATTGGTGTAAATGTTATTGCAGATAATGAATAATTGAAAGATGATACAAACAAAATACTATCGGCTGAATTTGAACTACGAAAAATCGTGCAGATTGAATCGGGTGATTGTTATCAGGAGTGTGAAAAAATTAAGGCTAAGGGGGGGTAACATAATAGTAGAGCCCTGTGTGATGGAAGGATTAAATGAGTTTATCGCCTTTGTCTTAGACCCTGATGGTTATCGTATAGAGCTGGTGCAATCTTCGATGTCGTGAAGCCTTTTAAAATAAAAAAGAAAAATTTTATCCTGGAAGTTAAAATATGGAGGATACCCGTTTATGAAAAATAAAAGAATGTTACACACCATGTTACGTGTTGGCGATATGCAACGGTCTATAAATTTTTATACTAAAGTTTTGGGTATGACCGTTTTACGAACATTTGAACAGCCTGAAGAAAAGTATTCACTCACATTTCTTGGATATGCTGAAGAGTTAGATGCCTGTGTTTTAGAACTAACATATGATTACGGAATTGATAGGTATGATATGGGTAATGCATACGGACATATTGCAATTAGTGTTGATGATTGTAAAGCAGCCTGTGTAAGCATAAAAGCGAAAGGTGGTCAAGTTATATACGAAGCGAAGCAGCTAGAGGGAAGTGATGAGATAATTGCATTTGTGATTGATCCTGATGGTTTTCAAATTGAGTTAATTCAGAGATTCGACTATTATTCTCAGGAGTGAGTTAATGAAGTAAGTGAAAAGGGAGCTGACCTGGTGTGAGGGGAGGCTTTAATTTGCTAAGATGTTGCGCAGTATAAGTTGAATTATAAATCAGATTACTATGGCTAAAAAAACTAAAGTTTCGGAAAAAACCAAAGAAGAAGCAATGAAAATAGCACGTGGTACTCAAAGACCAGCTCAAACTAAAGAGCAAACAAAATTGATTGCACAAGGTGTTCAAAAAGGTATAGAGTTATATAAAAAACAACAAAAAGAAAAACATAGGGAGCTGGATAAGAAATTAAAAAAAGCAAGTGTTTGTGTTTCGCCTGATAATTCTTCTAAAGATAAATCTGTTGCAACCGAAGCTAATTATAGTAAGTTGCCATGGTTTTTATTGATTATTTCGTGGTTTGGTTTTTTCGTCTATATTATTTTAACTATGTAATTGCATCATTTATTGCAGAAAAAATTGTCATTTCTCGGTTTGTTTTTGGCGGTTTTTCATATGATAAGGGTTGTCAGGGTCGCGGGTTATCGTAGAGTTAATTAATTTTTTGTTCACAGGTATGTAATACATATAAAGTATTGTTATTATAAACTAGTAAAGATAATGGTATAGGTATATAAATATTTAGAATAAATGTGATGCTAAATATATTTATTGTTGACATTAAAAGTCTATGAGAAAAGCATGACAAAAGATATCTCTAAAATTATTCTAGGCTGTGAAGAATGGTGTTCATTTCCAGGGCTAGGTGTACCTGCTATTAAGGCACGTGTAGATTCTGGTGCAAAAACATCTTCAATGCATGCTTTTAATATAAATAAATTTCGCCGTGATGGAGAAAGCTGGATCAGCTTTGAAGTCCATCCACTGCAAAATGATAGAAGAACTGTTATTCGTTGTGAACGACCGGTACTTGATAAAAGAAAGGTAAAAAGCTCTAGTGGAGTATCTGAGACGCGTTATGTTATAGGTGCAACCATTAAAGTGGGTTCAGATGCCTGGGATATTGAGCTAACATTAGCAAACCGTGATTCGATGGGGTACCGGATGCTTTTGGGGCGAGAGGCAATGAGTGGTCGTGTGCTTGTTGATCCAGCACTCAGTTTTTGTCTTGGTGAGGTTCCAGAAAATATACTTAACGAATTTTATGGTAAGAAAAAACATAAAAAAAGTGGCCTTAAAATAGGGTTGCTAGCGAGTAATCAGGAGCTGTACTCCAATTTAAGAATTTTAGAAGCAGGCCAGGAACGAGGTCATGAAATGGTGTTTCTTAACATTAAACAATGTTATATGAAAATTGATGCTACGGAGCCAGAAGTGCATTATCGAGGCGGTAAAGTTCTTAATGATCTTGATGCGATCATTACAAGAATTCGACCCAGTGTAACATTTTATGGTTGTGCGCTTGCTCGTCAATTTGAAGGTATGGGTGTTTATACTATTAATTCCTCATCTGCAATTACTCAATCAAGAGATAAATTATTTTCACTACAACTGTTATTAAAAAATGGTATTAGTATTCCAATAACGGGTTTTGCAAATTCACCAATGGATACAAATGATCTTATAGAAATGGTTGGTGGTGCACCATTAATCGTTAAATTGCTGGAGGGAACACAGGGGCGTGGTGTTGTTTTAGCTGAGACAAAAAAGGCTGCTGAGAGTGTTATTAATGCATTTAAGGCGCTAAGAGCTAATTTGCTTGTTCAGGAGTTTATTAAAGAAGCAGAAGGTAAGGATTTACGTTGTTTTGTGATAGATGGAAAAGTGGTGGCATCAATTGAACGTGTAGCAGCACCAGGTGAGTTTAGAGCAAATATTCATCAGGGTGGAACAGCTTCAATCGTAAAAATCACTCCAGAGGAAAGGGCTCTATCTATAAAAGCAGCTAAAACGTTAGGCTTAAAAGTGGCTGGTGTTGATATTATCAGATCAAAAAATGGGCCATTATTACTAGAGGTAAATTCATCGCCGGGTCTTGAGGGAATTGAAGGTGCGACCGGGAAGGATATAGCCGGTATGATGATTGCTTCTATAGAGAAAAAACTTAAATGGAAGCGGGAGCTCAATGTTAATGACGCTAATCAAAACTAACTTAATAATAAAACTCACTTTTTAAGAGTTTTGTGGATTTGTTTCGTTTGATTCAACCCAGGTTACCAGTGTTATTTTTTTAGGTTGATTTTAGATAGTACCCAGTTTTCTTTTGCCCATTGCCAAACATCTGACAGTGATTCTAGTTCGATGTCTTGAGGTGGTTTTTGTCCGAGAAATTTAAGGCATTCTACTAATAGGGGGATATCTGCTTTTTTACCAATGCCTTTAGCGCCGGTTTGTTTACTTAATTTGTCACCATTTATATGAACAATTAATGGCAGGTGTGCATACTGCGGTTGAGGGTAGTTCATGCACTGTTGTAAAAATAGTTGGCGTGCGGTTGAATCTAGTAAATCAGCACCTCTAACAACATGATTAATGTTTTGAAAGGCATCGTCTACAACTACCGCTAGTTGATAAGCAAATAAACCGTCTCGCCGTCGGATAATAAAATCGCCTAATTCGGTTTTTAAATTTTGTGTGTTGTGTTTGAGTATCTCATCATTAAAACTGAAATTTTCTCCGGGTACTTTAATGCGTATGGCATAGTCATCTGGGTCAAGATTTGCAAACGTATTATCTATGCAGAAACCAGGGTATATAAAACCTAATTGGCCGGTGATGATTTTTCCGGTTGTGGCTTTGGCTTTCAGACTTTTTCGGCTACAGGTGCAGGGGTAAACCCGGTTCTGTTCTTTGAGTGTTTTTAATGCGTCAGCATAGGCCTCTTTTCGTTGTGTCTGGTAGAGGACATCTTCATCCCATTCAAAACCAAATGCCTCGAGGCTATGTAAAATAGAATCAGCTGCGCCTTTTACATTACGTAGTTCGTCAACGTCTTCCATGCGCACTAGCCATTGGCCATTGTGTTTTTTTGCTTCAAGGTAGCTGGCAATAGCAGCAACTAAGGAACCCTTATGTAAGGGGCCAGTGGGAGAGGGGGCGAAACGGCCCCGGTATGTATATGATTGTGATGACATTGGGGGTTAAGTTTAAAGAAAAAGAAAGCGCGAATAAATGCAAAAGCATTTTGCGGTAGAGCATCGCAGGCGCACAAATAAAACAGTTGCGTTTTCTTTTTCTTTAAGTTCTTTACAGTTAAATTGCTAGCAGACACAAAAAAGCCGGATTCACCCGGCTGTATCAGATAAGGGCTATTTACCCTTGTTTTGTTTTTCCTTGATTTCATCAAGACTCTTGCAGTCGATGCATTGAGTTGCTGTGGGGCGAGCTTCTAATCGACGGATACCTATTTCAACACCACAAGTTTCACAATAACCATATTCACCGGTATCAACTTCGTTCATTGATTCGTCAATTTTTTTAATCAGTTTGCGTTCCCGGTCACGGGTGCGTAACTCAAGGCTGAACTCTTCTTCTTGTGAGGCACGGTCAGCAGGGTCAGGAAAATTTGCCGCATCATCTTTCATGTGTCCAACCGTACGGTCAACTTCCTGCATCAGCTCTTCTTTCCATGCTTTTAAAATCGCACGAAAATGCTCAAGCTGTTTGTCATTCATGTATTCTTCGCCCTTTTTTTCTTTATAGGGCTTAAAACCGTGTATAGGTGCCGTGTTTGCTGGCATCGAAGATCTCCGATTTGTTCATTCTGGTGTGGTTTGCACACACATTAGTTCTATGTATATCGACTGATTAAGGAACCAGATCAACCAAACCCGATAATTTACCTGTATTTACCTGATTTTGCGAGTTTTAATCGTGAGAATGTTGTTTTTTTTGTGAGACTGTTCATAACTGATTGAAAAATATAATTTATTTTAATTCTTCGACACGGCTAGTTACTTTGCCCTTATTAAATTCGCTGGTGATGATGTCGCCTTTTCTTAATTGTCTTGCATTGCTCACGGTTTCACCATTGGCATCGCGGGTGATGCTGTAACCGCGAGACAGGGTGTTGAGTGGGCTGACTGCCTGCATGGTGCGTGACAGGTTTGCGAGTTGTTGTTGTTTGTTTTCAATATTAAGTTGAGAAACATAAACAAGTCGGCTGGACAGGTCTTCAAGCTGAACTTTCTGGTAGTTAATAAACTGGTCGGGGCGATTATTCAGCAGGTTTTGCATGTTGTATTTTAAATCGTGTTTTTTCTCGTTGAGAATAGCTTCAAACGCGCCCTGTAATTTATTGCTTAAGTCATCCAGTTGTTGGCTTTGCTGCATAAGCTGGCTGCTAGGGTGTTGCATTTTCAGGCGACGTTGTAGCCACTGTGCCTGTTCATTCAGGTGGCTTAGCTTGCTTTGTATCTGGCGAGTGAGCTGGCGTTGAAATGACTGAAATTTATGTAGATAGGTTTGTTGATTGGGGCTAACCAGTTCAGCGGCAGCAGAAGGGGTGGCTGCCCTGTGGTCAGCGGTGAAATCAGCAATGGTTACATCAACCTCATGGCCTACACCACTCACAACGGGTACGTCACAAAGCACGATTGCCCGGGCAACCTGTTCTTCATTAAAGGCCCACAGGTCTTCAAGTGAGCCGCCACCTCTTACTAGTAAAATAACATCACAGGTTTTGCTTTTAGAGGCTCTATATAAAGCTTTTGAAATTTCTGGAGCAGCCTTTTCACCCTGTACTGCAACCGGGTATATCTGTACAGGTATAGAAGGGAATCGTCGTGCAAGTACACTCAAAACATCACGAATAGCGGCACCCGTGGCAGAAGTAATTACGGCAATGCATTTGGGTAGTTCGGGCAGTGGTTGCTTGAGTGATTCATCAAATAAGCCTTCTTTAGCCAGCCTGGCCTTAAGTTCTTCAAACTCCCTGCGCAAGGCGCCATCACCGGCTTCTTCCATGTGTTCCGCAATAAGTTGAAATTCCCCCCTGGCTTCATATAGACCAACCTTTGCGCGAATTAACACTTGCTGTCCGTTGGCCGGTTTAAATTTTACAAGCTGTTTGCGGCCTTTAAACATGGCGCAACGTACCTGTGCTTTGGCGTCTTTCAGGGTGAAGTAAATGTGTCCTGAGGCAGGCTGTGCAAGATTAGAAATTTCACCTTCAATCCATAGCAGGGGAAACTGGCTTTCCAGTAGTCCGCGTATGGTTCGGTTTAGTTCGGAAACGCTGTATACCGTGCGCTCGGTTTGAATGTCGTTTGGCATAAGGGGATATTAATTGGAATTGATGGGAATTGGAATGTTCACTATGAAAAACGTAGGGAGTCGTAAGCCAAAAGCAGAAGCAGGCTCAGTAGGAGCACCGCTGTGGACTTACGACTTAAAAGTTTAGAGTAGGTGAATACCTAATGTTGTGCTAAATCTTACCTGCAAAAAACATGCGGACATAAAAAAACCGGGCTAGCTACAGACCCGGTTTGATTTTTAGATTGTTTGACCGGATTCTTAATCTATCGAGGACTTGCGTTGGCCTGGTCTTTAGATTGTTTAACAGCCATATCCCCCTGGTGCTTAGCTTTGTTTGCCAGTTTGGTGGCTTTTTCATAGTCGCCGGCTTTAGCGGCTTTGGCTGCTTTTTTAAGTATTTTTCCACTGTCACGCCACAGATAGTTGACATTTATAGCCGCTTTAAGTGATTTATTTGCTTCTACTAAAGCTGCGTTATAGTCTGCTTTTGAAGCAGCGGATGAATTGACTGAAGCGTTAGTGCTGGCGCATCCAGACAGTAGTGCAGATGCCAGCACAATGCTGGAAAGGATTTTAGCGTGGTTCATAATGACCTCATAAATGTATTTTTTTATATTATATTTCCTTATTTTCAAAAATTCCTGCCTGATTTTGTAATCAGTTGTGGGATTGTACCTTACAGTTGCTCGGATACAAGTGTATTTTGTCAATCAAGTGGAATCAAAATCATCAGTAAATTGAGGATGTATTATTCAGTGTTTTCTTATATAATCGCTCGATTAACCAGACCAGACAGGAGCCGATATGCGTATAGCCCAGGAAGCACTAACTTTTGATGATGTGCTGCTGACCCCCGCCCACTCTACGGTCCTGCCCAATGAAGTTGAACTGGGTACCCAAATCACTCGAGACATTAAACTTAATATTCCACTGATATCTGCTGCGATGGATACGGTAACCGAAGCCAAGCTTGCAATTGCACTGGCCCAGGAAGGTGGTATTGGAATATTGCATAAAAATATGTCGATCGAACAACAGGCTAAGAATGTTACTAAAGTAAAAAAATATGAGTCAGGTGTTATCAAGGACCCTATTACGGTTTCACCTGATGCGACTATTCGTGAAGTGGCTGAATTAACGGCTAAAAATAAAATATCTGGATTACCGGTTTTAAGTGGTGATGATCTGGTGGGTATTATTACCCTGCGTGATCGCCGTTTTGAAACCAATTTAGATAACCCTGTTTCCAGTGTTATGACACCAAAAGACAAACTGGTAACGGTTAAAGAGGGCGCAGAACGCGAAGAAGTATTGGCTTTGCTACACAAACACCGTATTGAGAAAGTACTGGTCGTTAATGATGCTTTCCAGCTACGTGGCATGATCACCGTGCGTGATATGCAAAAGTCGGATGATTTTCCCATGGCCTGTAAAGATGACCTGGGTCGTTTACGTGTAGGCGCAGCAGTTGGCACAGGTGCTGATACTGAAGATCGTGTAAGAGCACTGGCTGAGGCGGGTGTGGATGTGATTGTTGTAGATACTGCGCATGGCCATTCCCAGGGTGTTATTAGTCGCGTGGCATGGGTTAAGAAAAACTTCCCCCAGGTTCAGGTTATTGGCGGTAATATTGCTACCGCCGCTGCCGCGCGTGATTTAGTTGATGCGGGTGCAGATGCGGTGAAAGTGGGTATTGGTCCCGGCTCCATTTGCACAACCCGCATTGTTGCCGGTGTCGGTGTTCCACAAATTACAGCGGTAGCGAATGTTGCTAAAGTATTAGAAGGCACAGGTGTGCCACTCATTGCTGATGGCGGCATTCGTTTTTCCGGTGATATTGCTAAAGCACTGGCTGCCGGTGCTTATTGTGTCATGATTGGTGGTTTGCTGGCGGGTACAGAAGAGGCACCGGGTGAGGTTATTCTTTATCAGGGGCGTTCTTATAAATCTTATCGTGGCATGGGGTCTATTGCGGCAATGGAGCAAGGCTCAAGTGACCGTTATTTCCAGGATAAAGATGCGGGTGCTGAAAAATTAGTGCCGGAAGGTATTGAGGGTCGTGTTCCTTTCAAGGGGCCGATGACCGCCATTGTTCATCAGCTATTAGGTGGTATCCGTTCAAGCATGGGATATGTAGGGTGCGCTAATCTGGATGAAATGCGCACTAAACCTGAATTTGTGCGTATCTCCGGTGCGGGTATGGCAGAGTCCCATGTGCATGATGTGACGATAACTAAAGAAGCACCAAACTACCGTACGTAGCTACTCAGGTTGCCCCCGTATGGCTTCATATCCGCGTTAAAAAATGGACATTTACATTTGTAAACTCACATTTTTCGCCTTGATCTGAAGCCATACAGGGGCAACTTGAGCAGCTACGGCACTATAAATTTAATGGCTGTAAAAAATATAAAAGCGACTTCGTCATTCCAGCATACTCCTAGCTGGAATCCAGTGACTTTAAAGAACTGAAAGACATTGGATTCCGGCTCAAAAGCAAACTGGAATGACGGGTTTTTTATTATCTGTTTAATAAACTGACCTATTCCATGACCTCTCAAAACATTCATACAGATCGTATTTTAATTCTCGACTTCGGTTCCCAATACACCCAGCTCATCGCGCGGCGCATTCGTGAAGCCGGTGTTTATTGTGAGTTATATGCCTGGGATGTTAGCGATGAAGATATAAAAGCGTTTAAGCCGAAAGGTATTATTCTTTCCGGTGGTCCGGAAACCGTTACCGAGGATGAAGCGCCTGTAGCATCGAATATTGTATTTGAATTAGGTGTACCGGTGCTGGGTATTTGTTATGGCATGCAAACTATGGCCGCACAATTAGGTGGCAAAGTTGAAAATTCAGACCATCATGAATACGGTTATGCCAAAGTGCGCGCCCGTGGTCACACTGCTTTATTAAAAGATATTGAAGACCATGTTACCGAAGAAGGCTACGGAATTCTTGATGTATGGATGAGCCACGGTGATCGTGTCGTTGATATACCTGAAGGTTTTAAACTGATGGCATCAACTGATTCTGCACCGGTTGCAGGCATTGCCAATGAAGAGAAGCGTTTTTATGGGGTGCAGTTTCATCCCGAAGTAACTCACACAAATCAGGGCAAAAGAATTTTAGAGCGCTTTGCGCATGATATTTGTGGTTGTGGAAAACTATGGACAGCGGGCAACATTGTTGAGGATTCCATAAAAACAATACAAGCATTAGTGGGTGAAGATGAAGTCTTGTTGGGTTTGTCTGGTGGTGTTGATTCATCAGTCGTCGCCGCATTGTTGCATCGTGCAATTGGTGACAGATTAACCTGTGTGTTTGTTGATAATGGTTTGCTGCGTTATCAGGAGGGTGATCAGGTAATGAAAACCTTTGCGAATCACATGGGCGTTAAGGTGATTCGTGTCGATGCTGAAGAGCGCTTCCTGGCGGCACTTAAAGGTAATGCAGACCCTGAAGATAAACGTAAAATTATCGGCAATTTATTTATCGATATTTTTGAAGAAGAAGCATCAAAGCTTAAAAATGCTAAATGGCTGGCACAGGGCACAATCTATCCTGATGTAATCGAATCCGCCGGTTCAAAAACCGGTAAAGCACATTTAATAAAGTCGCACCACAATGTAGGTGGCTTGCCAGATTACATGAAGCTAAAACTTTGCGAGCCATTACGTGAATTATTTAAAGATGAAGTGCGCGAGCTGGGTGTTGAGTTAGGTTTACCATACGACATGGTTTATCGTCACCCGTTCCCAGGCCCGGGTTTAGGTGTGCGAATACTGGGTGAAGTTAAAAAAGAATATGCAGATACCCTGCGCCTGGCGGATTATATTTTTATTGAAGAATTATATAAACACAATTTGTATCATGGTGTTTCACAGGCTTTCACGGTTTTCTTGCCGGTGAAATCAGTGGGTGTTACTGGTGATGGTCGTCGTTATCAATGGGTGGTGGCATTACGCGCAGTTGAAACAATCGACTTTATGACCGCTCGTTGGGCGCATTTGCCATATGATTTTCTTGAGCTTGTGTGTCGTAGAATTGTAAACGAAGTCGATGGTATTTCACGTGTAGTGTATGACATAACCGGTAAACCGCCTGGCACAATTGAGTGGGAATAATTAATTGCCACAGAGACACAGAACACACAGAGTTTTTATAACTTTATTTATATTTTTCTTTTCTCTGTGGCAAAATATCTTATGATTCATAGTCATGAATACTGGATGCAACAAGCCATTCTGCTAGCCCAGAAAGCCGCAGCAGAAGATGAGGTTCCTGTCGGTGCTATTGTTGTGCAAAACAATAAACTCATCGCTGAAGGCTGGAATCAGTCAATTCAATCAAGTGACCCCTCGGCCCATGCAGAAATCACTGCAATTAGAAATGCAGGCCAGGCATTAAATAATTACCGATTAATTGACACCACTATGTATGTCACATTAGAGCCCTGTTCCATGTGTGTGGGGGCGATGATTCATGCAAGAGTCAGTCGGTTAGTGTTTGGTGCAGACGATTTAAAAACCGGTGCCACAGGTAGTGCCATTAACCTGATTCATGATCCGATTCATAATCATAAAATAGAAGTGCTTGGTGGTGTAATGGATGCTGAGTGTAAAGAACTATTGCAGGCATTTTTTAAACAAAAGCGTAAATTGAAAAAAAATAACAATAATGAAATTATTTGATTTTCATTTGCAGATATCAGCCATTTTTATTGGTTTTATTGCTTTCGTTAGTGTGTATGTAGTGGGTGGAATACTGGTTATATTCTCTTTAAGTATTTTGCCTGAGAACCTGAACTCAGATTCGTTAATGCTGGCTTTACGTATTGGTGGATATCTGGCACTCGCATTTCCAGCTTATGTGGCAGCCCGCGCGGTTGATGAAAATATCTTATCTCATGCTTTCGTTATGGGCGTTATTGAGGGTGTAGGTGTTATTGTTTTAATGATGAATACATTTAGTTTTGAAGGTACTTTAAAACATTATGTTATTTCACAGATGTTACCTGTATTTGCTGGTGTACTGGCGTTGAGTTTGATTGCTGGGTATGTAGCAATGAGGGTAAATAAAAATGACCAGTAAAACTGTTTGAAAAAAATTACTGAAATTTCAACGGTTATTTAATTCGCATATTCCCTGATAATCTTTTGATAGTTATCAAATCGCTGCTGTGATATTTTTCCATCTTCAAGGGCTTGTTGTATTGCACAGCCTGGCTCATGCTGATGACTGCAATTTGAAAATTTGCAATGGCCGATATAGTTTCGCAGTTCCACAAAACCATTAATTATTTCATCGACAGATGTGTTCCATAAACCAAAATCACGTACCCCCGGAGAATCTATTAAAATTCCACCACAGGGTAGTGAGTAGAGTGTTGAGCTGGTGGTGGTGTGTGTGCCTTCACCGCTGGCTTCGGAAAGTTCGCCTACACGAATATTTAATTCCGGCATGAGGTGATTAATTAAGGAGGATTTTCCTACACCGGATAAGCCAACAAAAATGCTGGTGTGGCTTTTTAACGTATTTAATAAAGCATCAAAACCATGGTCGGTTATTTTACTGGCGGTTATAACTTTGTAGCCAATATCCTCATAGCTTTTAATCAGTTGCGCTATGTATTCTTTGCTGCTGTCTTCAAGCAGATCAATTTTGTTGATTAGAATAATGGGTGTTGCTGGCAGGCTTTCCGCTGCAATTAAGTAACGATCAATAAGGTAGGGTTTAGGTTCTGGTTGGATTGCTGAGACAATTACAATCTGGTCGATATTAGCCGCCATGGGTTTTAGTTTGCCACCAAAGCCCGGTTTTTGTAGCAGAGATAGGCGGTCTTCTATCGCAACGATTACACCCTGGTTATTATCAGCGAGAGCAGCCTGCCAGATAACCTGATCACCACATACAAGTGCCCCCAGGTTTTGCCTGGCAACACAACGATGTAGTTTTTTGTCTTTATCTTCTACTAGCAGGGTTTGCCCGTAGTTAGTAATAACCAGGCCGGATTGCTCTGCCCCAAGCCCCTGCTGGGAAAGTGCTTCGGTTTTTTTCTGGGATTTTTGTTGCTGGTTTATTGCGGCTTTTTCACGACGTTTTTGTTGAATGTTTTTTATACGTCGTTGTTGCTGATCGTTGATGCGTCTTTTTGCCATTGCTAATTATTTTCTTGAATGGCTTTGTCGGGTTAGGGGCCATGTAAATATCATGGGTGACCTACCGCGACTTACTATTGGTAGTACTGCAAGCATCACTTTATTTAGAATTTGTAGTATCGATCATTTAAAAATTCTACAACAGATGTCGTTTCTGGTTGTGTCCACTCGGCTTTAGCGGCACCTTTCATGCAATTGTTTACCTGGTGCTCCAGTGCAGACATAGTTTTTACCATACGGTCATCACGTGTATAAACATTGTTGCTGTGGCAACTGGTGCATTTTTTATCATGTAAATTTTCACCTTTATGGTGTTTGCTATCAGAGGCATAAACATGTGCACCCAGACTCATAAATAGGGTAAGTAAAAGAAAGTTAATTGTATTTTTTATTTTCATATTTTCCTCATCTTCTTAGTGGTTGGCCAAATGCGCAATACGAACAGGCGCTGGAGGGTGGCTATCATAAAACGCTGAATACAATGGATCCGGCGTTAATGTGTTGGCATTTTCTTTATATAGGTTTACCAATGCGTGTACCAAATATTCTGCTTTAGATTGTTCAGCAGCATAATCATCAGCTTCAAATTCATTTTTACGTGAAAGCATGCTCATAATTGGGCTGAGTAAAAAAGTAAACACGGGTGTAACTATTGTAAACAGTAATAACGCCATATAGGTTGAAGAGGTACTAACACCTAATGCGTTATAAAACCATTCGGCTTTCATTAACCAGGCCAGAATGGCTAAACCAATTAAAGTGGTGGCAAATGAAATCGCCATACTTTTTACGATGTGTTTGCGTTTGAAATGCCCAAGTTCATGGGCAAGCACAGCTTCGAGTTCATCATCGTTTAATGACTCAAGTAAGGTGTCATAAAATACAATTCGTTTGTTTGTGCCAAAGCCAGAAAAATAAGCATTGCCATGGCTGGAGCGTTTTGATCCATCTATTACAAAAATGCCATCACTGTTAAACCCACAACGGTTTAGTAAGCTGGTAATACGGTTAAGTGTTTCACCTTCTTCCAGAGGTGAGAATTTATTAAATATTGGGGCAATCCAGGTGGGGTAGGCCCAGGCAATAAACAGGCTGAAAGTGGTGAGTACCAGCCATGTGTATAACCACCAGAGTTCACCTGTCTGCTCCATTAGCCATAGCACAACCCAGATAAGGGGTATACCTAAAACAAGTGCTAATAGCCCGCCTTTAATCATGTCGATGATAAATGTTTTTAGTGTGGTGCGGTTAAAGCCAAATTTTTCCTCAATCACAAATGTGCTGTAAAGAGAGAAGGGAAGATCGAGTAATGATGAAATAATCATCATACTGAGAATAACCATAATTCCGGTGTAAATCGGATCAAGTTGATAACCACGGGCGAATTGATCGAGTAATTCAAGCCCGCCACCGAAAGTCCAGGTCAATAAAATAGCCGCTTCATATAACAGGGGCCAACGATTAAATTTAACTTTTGTACTGGTGTAGTCAGCCGCTTTCTGGTGTTCTTCCAGGGTTATTTTTTCGCTAAATGCTTCTGGCACCTGAGCTCTGTGTGCCTGGATATGTGACAGGTGGCGATGAGCCAGCCAGAACCTGACGGCCATGGAGAGAGCAAAAAAAGTTAAAAATAGTACTGCAAAGTTGTGCATGCTTACCTCAGGTGTTTTTCATGTTTTCTGGCACACAAGGTATAAAAAACCATTATTGAGGTAAATTATGACTGAGAGCGAGAATAAATTATCTATGTTAGGCATGATTATCGCTTTTCTGGAAAAAATGTTCTACTGTGTATTTCGTAAGCTTATTTAAATAAATTAAATTTGGAGAAAATCATGCCACAGATAAACCCAGAGAATTTAATCTGGATTGATCTTGAAATGACCGGCCTTGAGCCCAGCAGTGATGTGATTATTGAAATCGCCACTATTATCACCGATAAAGAGCTCAATATTCTGGCAGAAGGCCCTATGATAGCGGTTCATCAGAGTGATGCATTGCTTGATGGTATGGATGATTGGTGCACCAATCAACATGGAAAATCGGGTTTAACCCAGCGTGTAAAAGACAGCACCATGAATGAGGCAGATGCTGAAAAGCAGACTATTGAGTTTTTAGAACAATATGTATCCGAAGGTAAATCCCCCATGTGTGGCAACAGCATCTGTCAGGATCGCCGTTTTTTAGCCAATTACATGCCGAACCTGGAAGCGTTTTTCCATTATCGTAACCTGGATGTGAGCACCCTGAAAGAGCTGGCCGCGCGCTGGGCCCCTGATGTCTATAAGGGATTTAAGAAAGATTCATCGCATCTGGCGATGGATGATATTAAAGATTCGATTAATGAGCTGGTTTATTATCGTGAGCATGTTTTAAAGATTTAATGTTACAAAGCCTTTTTGCCACAGAGACACGGAGAGCGCAGAGTTTTTTATTATAACAATGCTTTTCTCTGTGTACTCTGCGCCTCTGTGGCAAAGAGTTTTATATCTCAATCGGCGTATCCGCCCTGTTTCCCCATTCACTCCACGAACCCGGGTATCCCCTCACTTTCTCGTAACCCAAATATTTCAGCATTAGATAAGATAGGGCTGAGCGATGGTGGCTCTGACAATAGACGATAATTTCTTTATCCTGAGTCAGACCTAGCTCATCCAGCATGGGTTGTAGCTTTTCTTTACTTAGCAGGCGATAGTTTGCCGCTTCATCCATTGCGCGTGACCATTCAAAATGTTTTGCACCGGGTATGTGGCCGGTTTTTTGCGCATATTTAGCCGTACCGGTATATTCATTAATGCTGCGAGCATCGAGTAAGCCTGTTTTGTCGTTATCAAGATTACTTTTTATGTATTCAGTATCAGCAACAACGGGCTGTTGGGTGAAATCAACTTTGTATTGCTGATTGCCGGGATTTGGTTTACTTGTGACAATACCATTGTTGAGTGTAAATTTTTCGCGGTACCAGGCAATCAGTCCACCATTGAGTAAGCTGGCTTTGTTGTGCCCCATTGCATGCAGGGTCCAGATTAAGCGTGCTGCTTTGCCGCCACCCTCTTCATCATAGGCAACTAATTGTGTTTTTTCTGAAATGCCCAGGGAATTGAGAATATGTTCGAATTGATGGGGGTCGGGTAGTAAGCCAGTGTATGGCTGATTCATGCCGACAATATGGCCGTAATCTATAAATATTGCGTTGGGTATATGTGCCTGCAGGTATTGCTTGTGAGGTGACAAGTCGGCAATAACTAAATTTTCATTGTTTAGAATTGCGTTCAGCTCTTCAGGTTCAATTACTAATGGTAGTGCAGGTGTATTGTTCATATGAAATTTTATCTTAACTTTAAAGGTATCAAGCAGTTACTGAGCTTACATGCTTAATCTTTAGAATAATAGATATATTCATTCACATCTGCTTATTTGGGAATAGATTCGTTGCAACTAAAGAGTCATTTTATTTTGAAAGAATCAAGGGTGTCAGGTTATTTTGAAATGTGCAATCCAGTTTCCATCCTTGTAATCAAGAATTAATTCCTTAGCCGTCATTTTTTTGCCGCGTTTGAGTCAAGTTCTCTTTTTTCTGTAACGCTTTATTTGCACGTTTTGTGTACTTAATTACAAAGCTCTTGCCATTTACATTAGTTTCTTCTGAGAATTTAAACGAGTTGATTAATCTATTCGCTGAGTGCATATCGAGTACGGGGTTCATGTTTTATTACTTATTAAAATAAATGATCGAATTAAATAATTATAAACTATTTGCAAAAATGTGAATAAGTTAAAGAAATTGTTGGAGTTGTTTTAGAATATTGGGCCATGTTTAAATTCTTTATTTCCTTAATATAGTCCCTACTGTGTTTCGTGTAAAAGTCTGGTTAATGTTGCCTCTGTAATGTTATCTATACTATCGAAGGCTCAAATGACTCATAGGTTAACGTTTGTTTTATAGTGTTACAGGTTGAATATTTGTTTAGTAAATGGTTTAAATTAAAGCAAATTTAATGGCGTTATTAACCTGGAAAAATCAGTTGAAAGTGCGTCAAGAGGTTGCGCTATAAATGTGCGGTCAACTGACTTATCTGGGTTTAAGCTTAAGTGTGTCGGCTTTAATTAGTTTTCAGGTGTTAGTATTGTGTTTTTGGGTTCATCATCTATCTGTAAATAGTCCAGGGTGTAATGCAGGCCTCTGCTTTCTTTTCGTTGCATGGCGCTTCTAATAATTAAATCGGCTACGACGGCTAAATTACGTAGTTCTAGTAAATCGGCGGTTACACGGAAGTTGCCATAATACTCTTCGATTTCCAGTAACAATAAATCAACCCGGCGTTTGGCGCGCTGCAGGCGTTTGTTTGTGCGTACTATGCCGACATAGTCCCACATGAAGCGCCTGAGTTCATCCCAGTTGTGTGAAACCACAACTTCTTCATCGGAGTTAGTTACCCTGCTTTCATCCCAGGCTTCTATCTTGTCCCATTTATATTCGGTATTCTCATTTTCAATAATGTGAAGAGCCGCTGCTCTGGCAAACACCAGGCACTCCAGTAATGAATTACTGGCCATGCGGTTAGCACCATGTAAACCGGTGAAGGCCGTTTCTCCAACGGCATATAAATTTTCAATATCGGTTTGGCCGTGCAAATCGGTCATCACACCACCACAGGTGTAATGGGCTGCGGGTACAACCGGAACAGGTTCTTTGGTCAGGTCAAAACCAAATTCCTTGCATGTTGCATAAATGGTGGGGAAGTGAGAGCGAATAAATGCGGCGGGTTTATGACTGATATCCAGGTATAGGCAATCAACACCTAAACGTTTCATTTCATGGTCAATGGCACGGGCAACAATGTCACGTGGAGCTAATTCAGCTCGATCATCAAATTTGTGCATAAAGCGTGTGCCATCGGGCAGAAGTAAATGGCCGCCTTCGCCGCGCAGTGCTTCGGTGAGTAAAAACGACTTGGCATTTGGGTGATATAAGCAGGTTGGATGAAATTGCATAAATTCCATATTAGCCACCCGACATCCCACACGGGCAGCCATTGCAATACCATCACCGGTGGAACCATCTGGGTTAGATGTGTACAGATAGACTTTACTGGCGCCACCTGATGCCAGAACCACATGTTTGGCCTGAAATGTTTCCACATGCAAATTGTGTTTATCCAGTACATAGGCACCGATGCAACGATTGTGATCTAACCCGAGTTTTTTCCCCGTAATTAAATCTATCGCGATATGGTGTTCTAATAGTTCAATATTTTCATTGTGTTTAATATGATTAATAAGGGTCGTTTCCAGTGCCTGACCTGTGGCATCAGCCGCATGTATCACCCGGCGATGACTGTGGCCGCCTTCGCGGGTCAAGTGCCAGGTTTTTTTACCGTCTTTGTGTTTATCTGTGGTGAAGGGGACGCCCAGGTCAGATAACCAGTTAATCGCATCAGGGCCATTTTCTACTGTGAACCTTGCCGCCTTTTCATCACACAGACCGCAACCCGCATTCATGGTGTCTTCTAAATGTGATTTGAAGGAGTCATTTCCCCGTAATACTGCAGATATCCCACCCTGTGCATAGAATGTGCTGCCTTCGGTTTCACGGTCTTTGGTGATCACCGCGATTTTCATATGCGTAGGTAAATTGAGTGCCAGGGTTAATCCGGCGGCTCCACCACCAATTATTAGAACTTCGTAGCGATTGGCTTGTCTATTGTCTAGTTTGTTGGACATTATAAAATTATAAGGTAAGTCTTTATGTCAGTATGCGAATCAGGTATTGTCCCAGGTGTCATTTTGGGTTTAGGAAGTGATATTACACCAATTCAGGTTATCACGCCTAAACGAACGTTAAAGGCCAGAGATGGCCTAAATAAACAGGCACAGAATAAGCAGGAAGTGTCGAGTGGAGGACAGGCCCGTATGGGCGAGCGCGAAATTGATCAGGCTCTGGTAGAGCGTGTACAACAAGGCGATAAGAAGGCCTTTGATATATTGGTGTTGAAGTATCAGCACCGTATTATCAAACTAGTTGCGCGTTTTGTGAGAAATGGTGACGAAGTTCAGGATGTGACACAGGAAGCCTTTATTAAGGCCTACCGTGCATTAAAAAATTTTAGAGGTGACAGTGCCTTTTATACCTGGATGTATCGAATTGCAATTAATACGGCAAAAAACTATCTGGTATCAGCGAGTCGCAGAGCCACTGAATCGGCTGTGGATGCACAGGATGCTGAGCAATATGATGGTGGAGACTGGTTGCGTGAGTACGCAACACCAGAAAAAGAATTATTGGCACAGGAAATAAAACGGGTCATTCATAAAGCAATTGCGGAATTACCGTCAGATCTGAAAGAGGCGGTTACCCTGCGTGAAATGGAAGGCTTAAGTTATGAAGAAATAGCCGAAGTCATGGACTGTCCAATTGGCACGGTACGTTCGCGTATATTCCGTGCTCGTGAAGCAATAGATAAGCAGCTTAAACCACTGCTAGATAGTAATTATTAGGTGGGTGTGATGAATAAAGAACAACAGCGAGATGAACAGCTATCCGCTCTTCTGGACAGTGCTTTAGATAAGCCACAACTGCAATCTTTTACAGAGGATTTACAGCGCGACCCCATTGCAGATGCAGAAACGGCGCAACGTTATCGTTTAATGGGTGATGCCATTCGTGATGAGTTAGACCAGTCATCATTTATGGATATTAGCTCAGCTGTACATCGGGCGATTGAACAAGAGCCTGCTCATAATGAAGCCGTGGCAACGGTTAAGCAGAAAACTAATTCTCAGTTATCATCGCTACTTTCAAGTTGGGTAAAACCCTTAACGGGTATGGCGGTCGCAGCCTCAGTTGCAATGGTGACACTGGTTACATTTAATACCGTGCAAAATAGTGATTCTACAGGGCAGTCTGGGCAATTGGCTCAATTTGTACCTGTTGAAAGGGTGAATACTGAAATTTCGCGAAATGTGCAGGTAGCCTCAACATTAAACATCAGTAAGAATACACCGGAGCAGCAGAAGCAATTAAATCAGTATTTATTGCAGCATTCAGGTTATGCGAGTCAGTCTACCATACAGGGTATGATGCCTTATGTACGTGCCGCAGATGTTAAGTCTCAGGAAATTTTGCAGGAATAAAATGGGCACCATAGGGTGAGTTAACTATATAAAGGCTAGAGATTGTTTAAAACTATATTTTCATTAGGACTCTTTCTGATTTCGCTGACAGTCTGTGCTGGCTCGGTCGATAAGTGGCTGGATAAAATGAGCTCTGCACAGAGTCTTCAAAACTACCAGGGTACATTGGTCATTCGTCAGGGTGATAAACTACAGGTCATCAAAGTCAAACAGGGTGCAAATGCGGGTGAAAGCTGGCAAACCCTGGAGTCCCAGACGGGTAAAGATCAAATAATATTTCGTAAAAATGGTCATGTTACAACCATTTTTCCAGATAGAAAACTCATTACTGTGTCAACTTCAAAGGGTAAGCCAGATAAGGGGCCTCTGCACCCCGCACTACCCGATAATAGAGATAATCTGAAACAACATTATCTTTTGAAATTAGGTAGTGAGGAACGAATTGCAAATAAAATGACTCAGATTTTGCAAATAATTCCCCGCGATAAACACCGTTATGGTTATACCTTCTGGTTAGATAAGCAAAGTGGCCTGTTACTAAAGTGTGATTTAATAAATAACAGGGGGCGAGTGCTGGAGCAACAGATGTACAGTAATATTGAGTTGCTGCCAATGGCACCCGTTAACCAGGTAGATGAGTCTAAACTAGCGTCTTTTAAAAAGGTCATGTTATCAGGTAAAACTGACCTGAATTCGGAAAACTGGCTTGCAGAAAAAATCCCCGCTGGTTTTGTACTTACCCGATCGGTGAAAACGAGACAAAAACATCCGACATATCATATGGTCTTTAGCGATGGTATGGCGTCTGTTTCTGTGTTTATTACAACGGCTAGAGAAAAGCAGAAATCCCCAGTGGGTCAATCGAGTATGGGGCCTGTAAATGCATATAGCTCGTTTAAAAATGATACTTATATTACCGCAATTGGAGAAGTGCCTGTTTCAACCGTACGCATGATTGCACAATCCATACATCCCAGATGATTGAAGAAACCGCCTTAGTTGTTGAAGTGGGTGAGCAACAGCTTTTATTGCAGACACAACGTAAATCTGCCTGTCATAGTTGCTCAGTTCAATCTGGTTGTGGCACGTCTACACTTGCAAAAGTAGTGGGTAAGCGCAGCTCACAGTTCTTAGTTGATAAAACACTGGATGTGCAGGTCGGGGATAAGGTGATTGTTGCGGTTGATGAAAACGCGTTAGTACAGGGTTCCCTGCTAATTTATCTTTTTCCCCTGATTTTTATGATGATGTCCGGTATATTAGCGGAGTATGTATTTATCAATGAGCTGGCTACTATTGTGTCAGTTGTAGGGGGCTTTATTTTTGCAATGATAGTGGTACGCTTCGTGCTGTCAGGTAGTAGACTAAGAAATGCAGTTCAACCCCATTTAATACGTCGAGTATAGGGCACCTCTAAAAATAGCTTGTGGCCTCTGCGAGCCCTACGGGGCTTTGCTCCTTGTCCAGGCTCTGCGTTATGTTTTCTCACCAGGCAGTAAGCATGCTTTCAAAAACATGCCTTGATCCTGAACAGGGAACAAAGCCAGAGGTCACAAGCTATTTTTAGAGGTGCCCTATAGTTTTAATCTAAGATAAATTGTCCCTCAGAAAAATTAGTCCCTCGGGGTGACAAGACGTCGAAAAATATTTTGTATAGAGTTAAAGAGGCTTTTATGTGGTTAAGTAAACACTTTTTCCTGATTTTAATTACGCTATTCAGTAGCCTGCAACTGCAGGCCAGGTCCTTACCTGAATTTGCGGACCTGGTTGAGGAAAATGGTAAGGCTGTGGTGAATATCAGTACACGGCAAAAAGCACCTATGAACCACCCCTGGAACAAATTAAAAGAAGAGCTGGGTGGCGAGTTACACATTCCAGAAGGATCGCCTTTTGGTGATATTTTTAAACATTTTCTTGGAGAGGGTGCGGTTCCACGTCAGCCACGGGAAGCGACCTCATTGGGTTCTGGTTTTATTATTTCTGAAAATGGTTACATTATAACAAATCACCATGTGGTTCATGGAGCAGACGAAATACTGGTGCGCTTAAACGATAAGCGTGAATTACCTGCCAACATTATTGGTAGTGATGAATTCAGTGATATTGCCTTACTTAAAGTTGAAGCAAATGATTTGCCAGTAGTGACAGTTGGCAACTCAGATAATTTGCGAGTAGGTGAATGGGTATTGGCTATAGGCTCACCTTTTGGTTTTGATCATTCTGCCACCGCAGGGATTGTGAGTGCGAAAGGGCGTAGTTTACCCAGGGCTAACTACGTGTCATTTATACAGACAGATGTGGCAATTAATCCGGGCAACTCTGGAGGACCTTTGTTCAACCTGGATGGTGAAGTCATTGGAATAAACTCGCAGATATATAGTCGAACAGGTGGGTTTATGGGACTGTCATTTTCAATACCTGTGGAAGTGGCTATGGAGGTCGTTAAACAGATAAAACTGACTGGTACAGTTAGGCGTGGCTGGCTGGGTGTCTATATCCAGGAAATTACACATGAAATTGCCCAGAGTTTTAATCTGCAAAAACCCGTGGGAGCGCTAGTTTCACAGGTTATTGCCAATAGCCCGGCTGAGAAATCTGGTTTTAAGGCGGGTGATGTCATTTTATCATTTAATAAAAAACCCATACTTGATTCATCTGATTTGCCACCCCTGGTTGGGCGTGTTCCGGTAGGTACCCAGGCGAAAGTCGATATATTACGTAATGGAAAGCAAAAAACCCTGATGGTGATGATTGAAGAGCTTCCCACTGATGATAAACCACAGGTAGCGGCTAAGGTTAAACCTTTGACTTCAAATCGATTGGGGGTTGAGGTGACCGACCTGGATATGGACTCTAAGAAAACCTTAGGTCGAGGTGTGCTGGTCAAAAAAGTGCTTGCTGGAGGTGCGGCGGCTCAGTCTGGCCTGGCTGTGGGTGATGTTTTGCTGCAACTTGACCGCAAAAACATAAAAAATGTGGCTGATTTTCGTAAAAAAGTTGCCAATTTGCCCACAGGCCGTATGATTCCGGTTCTGGTTCATCGCCAGGGGGCAGATCAGTTTATTGTGATGAAGATTTCTGACAGCGAGTGATCGAATTCACCGTCTATTCACGTTATGGATGTCATCTCTGTGAAGACCTGTTGCAGCAGTTAACTCAGTTGCAACAGGTTCATGGATTCAAAGTAATTGAAGTCGATATCGATTCAAATCCCCAGCTAATTGAGCAGTATGGTTCACAGGTGCCCGTGGTTACCTGTGGTGATGAACAGATCTGTCATTATTTTTTAGATCAGGCGGCGATATTGCAGCAGCTGAAAAATAATCAGAAAGGCCGGGTTAACGATGTGTAACCCGATATTAATCATTGGTAGCAGGTCGGCTTAGCAAGTGTCAGGGCGACCTGTTAATTAAGAGTTTAAGATCATAATAAACATGCAAAATATTCGTAACTTTTCCATTATCGCCCATATTGACCATGGTAAATCAACTCTGGCAGATCGGTTTATTCAGGTTTGTGGCGGTTTATCAGAGCGTGAAATGGAGGCCCAGGTACTAGACTCAATGGATCTGGAGCGTGAGCGCGGTATTACAATCAAAGCACAGTGTGTTTCACTTGACTATAAAGCTCAAAATGGTGAAACCTATCAATTAAATTTTATTGATACTCCAGGGCATGTTGATTTCTCATATGAGGTTTCACGTTCGTTACAGGCCTGTGAAGGTGCGCTTTTGGTGGTGGATGCATCCCAGGGAGTTGAGGCACAAAGTGTTGCTAACTGTTATACAGCGATTGAATTAGGGCTGGAAGTGATGCCCATATTAAATAAAATTGACTTGCCCGCAGCCGATCCAGAACGAGTATCTCAGGAAATTGAAGATATTATTGGTATTGAAGCAGCAGATGCCTGTCAGGTCAGTGCTAAATCGGGTATTGGCATAGATGAATTACTGGAAAGGCTGGTCGAAGAGATACCTGCACCTGAAGGCGACCCTGACGCGCCTTTAAAAGCTTTAATTGTTGATTCATGGTTTGACTCATATGTTGGGGTAGTTACCCTGGTGCGTATCATAGATGGCTCTATTACCAAGGGCAATAAAATGCAAATTATGTCCACAGGTAGAAGTTATGGTGTTGATTTTGTTGGTATATTTACACCTAAACGCGTTGATACACCGGTGCTTGAATGTGGCCAGGTTGGATATATTATTGCGGGAATTAAAGAAATTGACTCGGCGAAGGTAGGCGATACCATCACCTTGAGTGATAACCCGGCAAAAGAAGCCTTGCCTGGTTTTAAAGAGGTACAGCCAAGGGTATTTGCGGGTATGTTCCCGGTGGAAGCAGATGATTATGAAAACTTTCGTGAAGCACTGGATAAACTTACACTAAATGATTCTGCACTAAAATATGAGCCGGAAACCTCGTCTGCGCTGGGGTTTGGATATCGTATTGGTTTCCTTGGTATGCTACACATGGAGATCGTGCAGGAGCGACTGGAGCGGGAATATGATCTAAACCTGATTACCACCGCGCCGACGGTAGTTTACGAGGTCGTGAAAACAGATGGTGAGGTGATTCAAATTCATAATCCATCCGATCTGCCTGAAGTGAATTACATAGAAGAAATACGAGAACCTATTATCCAGGCGAATATTCTGGTACCCCAGGAATATGTGGGTAATGTTATTAGCCTGTGTATTGAAAAGCGGGGCGTACAAACCAATATGCAATATATGGGAGCACAGGTCGCTTTAACCTATGATATGCCCATGTCAGAAGTGGTGCTGGATTTTTTCGATCGTTTAAAGTCAGTGAGTAGGGGGTATGCTTCATTCGATTATGAATTTAAATATTTCCAGGAAGCTAAACTGGTTAAAGTCGATATTCTGATTAATTCAGAAAGAGTAGATGCATTAGCGGTGATTGCCCATGCTGATGCCTCACAAAGAAGGGGCAGGGATGTAGCAGATAAAATGCGTGAGCTCATTCCAAGACAAATGTTTGATATTGCCATACAGGCTGCGATTGGACGACATATTATTGCACGAAGTACGGTTAAAGCCCTGCGTAAAAATGTGACGGCTAAATGTTATGGTGGTGATGTGAGTCGTAAGAAAAAACTGCTGGAAAAACAGAAGAAAGGTAAAAAACGCATGAAGCAGTTTGGTAAGGTAGAGATTCCACAGGAAGCGTTTTTAGCAGTACTAAAAGTAGATAGTTAAAAAAACTAAATTATAATTAAATTGTCATTTCCGAATGTTTTTTCAGGAGTGATGGATAGAGTAGAGTATTGGGTTATTTATGAACATTACATTTGATTTTGCATTTTTCCTTTTATCAGGAACCGCTCTTACTGGTCTAATCTGGCTATTTGATGCCCTTGCACTCGCGCCGCGTCGAAAAATTAGTAACCCTCATGAATACAGTGGTGAAAGTATACATGGGGGTAAATCAAGTAGTTCAGAACCGGTCGTGGTTGAATATGCTAAATCTTTTTTTCCAGTATTACTGATTGTGTTTTTATTGAGGGGCTTTCTGGTTGAGCCTTTTCGTATACCCTCTGGTTCAATGATTCCTAGTTTATATATCGGTGATTTTATTCTGGTTAACAAGTTTGCCTACGGTGTAAAAATGCCGGTGTTTAATAAAATGCTTTTTGAAGTGAAAAAACCAGAACGGGGTGATGTTGCCGTATTTAAATATCCACGAGATCCATCGGTAGATTATATCAAACGAGTAGTCGGTATTCCCGGAGATCACATTGCATACTATAAGAAAGTACTCTATGTAAATGGTAAGAAGGTTGAAAGTAAACGTATCGGTGAATACAGTGGTCCGGGTGAATTTAATCCCGCGCAGGAATATGTCGAAAACCTACAGGGTGTTGAGCATAATATATTAATCATACCTGGGCGACTTGGCCTTGATGCAGAATATATCGTGCCAGAAGGTCATTACTTTATGATGGGTGATAACCGAGATAACAGTAACGACAGTCGCTACTGGGGCGTGGTGCCAGAAAAATATCTGGTCGGAAAAGCTTTTATGATCTGGATGCACTGGAATAGTGGCATCGGTTTTGAACGTATTGGTCAATCAATCGAATAAGGTGTGGTGGAATGATAAATAAAAAACAATCAGGCTTAACGATGATTTCATGGGTTGTAATAATTGCGTACTTAGCAGTCCAGGGTATTTTGGGTTTACGTATTATTCCGGTGTATTTAAATTATAATGCGGTTAAATCAGTGATGGATAAGTTAGCTGTTGATCCAGATGTTAAAGGAATTGGTGCTAAAAAATTAAGTAAATTGTTTCGTAAGCGCTTAAAAATAAATAATTTATATGATCTTTCAAAAAATAAAGATGCCTTTAAGTTTAAGAAAATTGAAAAAGGGTATCGCCTGACGGCGAAATATGAAGAGAGAGGACCAATTTGGGGTAATCTTAATTTTGTGGCAAATTTTGAATATGAAGTGGATATTGCAACCCGATAATATCTATGTATAAAAAACCTAACTTAAACCTGCCTGATTTAGCTAGTCTGGAACAGTTAATAAATTATAAATTTAAACATACTGAATTATTAAAAGAGGCGGTTACCCATAGAAGTGCAAGTTCAAGAAATAATGAGCGCCTTGAATTTTTGGGCGATAGCATTTTAAATTTTGTTATTGCAGCTGATTTATTCACTCGTTACCCCAACTCTTCAGAAGGTGATTTAAGTCGTATACGGGCCAGTCTTGTAAATAAGGAAGGTTTATTTCTGGTAGCTCAAGATTTAAAATTAGGTGATTATTTAATTCTAGGCAGTGGCGAATTAAAAAGTGGTGGCTATCGGCGTAATTCTATTTTGGCTGATACGGTAGAAGCTATTTTTGGTGCGGTTTATATGGATAGTAATTTAGAACGCTGCCAAACATTAATACTTCAGCTTTATAATGCACAGTTGCAAAATATACCGGATGCAGATTCACTAAAAGACCCCAAAACTCGATTGCAGGAGTTATTACAATCAAGAAAATTTGGCTTGCCGGAATATACTGTTATTGAAGTTGTTGGACAAGCTCATAACCAGCAATTTACAGTAAGTTGTAAAATTAATAAGCTAGAATTAGAAACAGAAGGCAAGGCGACTAATCGTAGAAAAGCAGAACAGCAGGCTGCTGGAAAAATATTTTCCTTAGTTGAAGAGATTTTTAAAAAAAAATAATGTAATTCCCCAATCCATCCTTGTATGATCAGGTGTTCGCGTTTAAAAATGTAAAGTTGATATTGCCAGGCTCGAAATTTCGTCTTTGTCCAAAGTCATACAAGAACAAAATAAACACTAACAATTTTTATATACTAGATAGAACAAAAAACAACATGACAGAACAATCATTTAAATGCGGATACATAGCAATTATAGGCAGACCTAATATGGGTAAATCTACATTGCTGAATCACATGCTGGGTTTAAAACTTAGTATTACGTCACGTAAGCCGCAGACAACCCGACATCAAATTTTAGGTATAAAAACAGTCGACAATGGACAGTTTATTTTTGTTGATACACCGGGTATTCATAGTGGCGGTAATCGTGCGATTAATCGTTATATGAACCGTGCCGCCAGTTCCGTTATTCATGATGTTGATGTAGTGTTATTTCTGGTACAGGCTCTGAAGTGGACCGATGAAGATCAGCTGGTTTTAAAAAAATTAGAACAGGTTGATGTGCCAGTAATTTTATTAGTAAATAAAGTTGATAAGATTAGTGATAAAGATCAATTGTTACCTTTTATAAGTGAAATCAGTGAAAAATATAATTTCGCAAATGTTATACCAATATCGGCAACACAGGGTGATAATGTACAACAGTTAGAAGATTATTTATTAACCCAGCTGCCGGAAGCACCACCGTTTTATCAAGATGATGAATTTACAGACCGAAGTACGCGTTTTTTAGCGGCTGAAATTATTCGTGAAAAACTTGTCAGGGAACTGGGTAATGAATTACCTTATCAGACAACTGTGGAAATTGAGCGCTATAAAGACGAAGAAAAAATTACCCGTATACATGCATTGATTCTGGTAGAAACAAAAGGCCAGAAAATCATTGTTATTGGTGATAAGGGTGCTCGACTAAAAAGTATTGGCACTAAAGCACGTAAAGATATAGAAGCACTGATTGATCGTAAAGTGTTTTTACAGCTATGGGTGAAAGTTAAATCAGGCTGGTCAGATAGTGAGGCTTCATTACGTAGCTTGGGATATGACACTGATTGATTTTTTATAAAAGACTAATTAATAAAGAAAAGAAAACACAAATGAACGCAAATGAACGCAAATGTCTGCAAATAAAAGCTAAAGCGTTTTTGTGTTGTGCGCCGAAGGCGTACAAACCAGGTGTTTGCGTTTATTTGCGTTCATTCGCGTCTTTCGCGTTTTCTTTTTAGTGTTTTCAACGCCATCATGCGTGTTCAGGATCAACCAGCTTATATTCTCCATCATCGCGCTTTCCGTGATACCAGCCAAATCCTGGAAGTTATTACCCGCGATCATGGTCGCATTTCTTTAATGAGCCGTGGTAGCAGGGGCGCTAAATCACGTTTAAAAAGTATATTACAACCCTTTAGACCTTTAATTGTTGGTTGGTCAGGTAGGGGTGAAATGCCAACGTTAATCAGTGCAGAATCTCAGGCAGTTAAAGCGTTATCATTAACTGGCAATGCACTGCCAAGTGCTTTTTATATTAATGAACTCATTATTAAACTGCTTCATAAACATGATGTTCATGAAAGTATTTATCAACTTTATGAATCTGTAATTCGATTATTATCGGATAAACATGAAATTGAACCGGTACTCAGATTGTTTGAAAAGCAATTGCTTGAAGAGTTAGGTTTTGGTTTAAATTTAGCTATTAATGTAGAAACCGGTGAAGCGATATTGGTCGATGATGAATATGCTTATTATCTGGAGCATGGGCCAGTGAGTGTATCTTCGGTGCGTGATGAATCTTATATTTTAAAATTATCTGGAAAAAGCCTACTGGATTTAGATCGGAACACCCTGGATTCAGAGCGGTCGCTTAAAGATGCAAAGCGTTTGATGCGGTCAATTTTGCATTATTATCTGGATGGTAAACCGATTAAGAGTCGAGAGCTTTTTCGGTGATGTTTAAAAAATTAATCAGAAGAATTATTCGTATGATTCATCATGCTCGGGGACAGAACTTGTTTTTTAAGCTCTATCCCCTGTTGTGAGACCACCAGGAGTTGTGCCATAACGGAATAACCGTCTATGAGAAATGGAACTGGAAGTTCAGCTTCAGTGTGAAAGCAGTCAATAAGATATTGGTAGGTGTCAACATACTTTACGCCTTAATCCCATTTAACAATGAAGCTTTATTGGTCTGACTACCTTGGGCATTATAGGTTTCATCAGCTTGCTGGCTACGTCCGGTTAGAATGGAAAGAATATCCTGATTTATCTGGCTGCGTTTATTGAGCAGGCGGCCATTGATTTCGTTTTGTTGCTGACAGGATGCAATACTCTCAAGGGTTGTTTGCCACTGATGAATAAGCGTCTGGTTATTGCTGTTAGCAATGAATTCATTGAAATTTTTATCAGGTGAGCTGGCGGTGCGTTGTTTATCCAGTTGCTCAAGTTGCTTAAGTAGTGATTGCTTCTGACTGGAAATTTCATTTAGATTTTCCAGTTGATTATTATCCAGTGCGAGCTTTTCTAGCTTTAAGCAATCAGATAGCTGCTGGCTGTGTTGTTGAATGTTAATTAAGAGTGAGAGTAGTGCCGTCATATGTGTTCCGCCTGTTTATCCCGGGTCATTTATCCTGGGCTATTCGAGTAGTGATTGTTCCAGATTAATCAGGTTTTCAGCTATTTTTTCCGCATCTAAGGGGTAGTTGCCATTGGCAATTTCCTGCTTAATAGAATCAACTTTTGCCTGATCAATAGCGGGGCTATCTTTTAGTTGTTGCTGTAAGCCTGATACCTGTATAGATTCCTGTGATAGACTCACCGTATCTGTTGTAGTCGCAGGAGTGGGTGTGCTGGTTTCGGGCCTGCTTTTAGCCTGGCTTTTTTCAGTATTGCTACTAATTGCCCCTGTTGAAGATCGGCCAAGTGGATTGATTGGGTTTGTCATCGTTTTCTCCGGGTGTAAACACCTGATTTTTACTCTCTCATAGTCTCTATCGGCTGACTATAAAATAACTTTAGCCTGATTTGCCAATTAATTTATACTTACTACGCCAGCTTCTTTGATAGTCCCTTCTACTACGCGCTTTGATGAGATATTTTTAACTCGTATTCGATCTCCGAGAACCCCATTAGCCATGGCTGTTCCCGTCATTTTTACCGAATATCCAGTGTTTTCTGCAACAATAGTTACAAGTTCGCCTCTTTTTACCAGTGTCTGGGCTTTTACGTAATTGGCCTTAATAACCCGCCCCTGTGGCAGACGACGTTTTAACTGCTTGCCAATTAATTTTTCTTTACTAATAAAATAACCATATTTAATACGGCTCAGGTCCTCTTCTACGTTTATCAAATCGTCTTTTTTTAAAATATGTCCTTTTGTTAAAGGCCCGGATGTTTGTATGACGTTTCCGTAAAGTTTTATTGTGGCGCTAGTATAAACGGTCCAGGGACGGGTGCTGTTACAGCGTAAATGAACTGTGGTTTTACCTGCAAACTGGCTACCGGGTGCCAGGGTGGCGGTAAGGGGAAGTGGACATTGGGATAGTCGGAGTCTTGGATCGAGTTGACTCATTTGTATATCGATTCGTGAAAATTGTGATTTTTTTATATTAGCGTCAAGAAATTGTCTGGCAGTGTCTGAGATATTTTGATGGGGGTGTAACTGTTGTGAAGAGATTGGCTCTGCGAGAACTGAGTTACTTACCAGTCCGAAATTAAATAGAAATATAATATGGAATGTGTATTTTCTCAATTGAGTAAACCCTGTATTCATGTTGAATTAACCTCGTTCAATAACTCGTGTATATGCTCAAACAGCTGTTTGCTGTAGTCTTCCATTTCAACAATTTTTTGACATGCAGCGTCTGTTTGTCCCTGTAATGCTAACGAAGCAATTTCTTTGCCAATTTTATGAACCTGGGCGTGGGGGTGTTCCATTTGCTGGAAGGCATCACTATTACTAAAGTTATCGGTGCCTTTACTGTAATACCACTGACCCAAGCGGCACTGGGTATGGTCTTTCAGTTCATTATCCGGAATAACGTCGCCCCCCATAGCCATTGCTGCCAGGCGAATTTTCCAGGTTACATGATCAGCCTTTACGGTTTGCAATAATATTTGATCCTGATTTAAGGTGGCGAGATGGCTAAACTGATTCAATATTGAGCCATTAAGCTGCTTCGCGTGGTGAGAAATATCATTTACCTGTAAGCTTTCTTGCTGTACTGCCAGGGTTATTTCATTGAGTTTTGAGGCCATTTCAGCAGAAACCGTCTGTTGTTCATTAGCTGATGAGGATATGGTTTGTATCTGCTCTGTTACATCATTCACCACGGTTGTAACATCACCCAGCGCAATGGCTACGGTTTCCAGGGTTTCCACACTTGTATTAAGGCGATTTTGACTAGATGTCATAGAGTTACCCACCTCATCCATCAGTGAATTCATGGTGCTGGTAACCGACTCGATTTCTACGGTAGCGGATTCGGTTTTAGAGGCGAGCTGTTTAACTTCATCCGCCACTACGGCAAAACCCCGGCCTGCTTCACCCGCACGGGCGGCTTCTATAGCGGCATTTAAAGCTAATAAATTGGTCTGATTGGCGATTCCTCTCACGATGGCTGTGAGGTTATTAATTTCATCTGTAAACCCGGCCATTTTCTGAACTTCCTGAAACATGGAAGACAGGGCCGTCTCTAACTGGTCCATATCACCGATCATAGAGGAAATAGCAATATTGCCTGATTCCGTCTTACTATAACTTTCATTCGCTCTTTGAGCCGTGGCAGAAGACGACTGGGAAATTTCAGCGGCAGTAGCCGCCATCTCCTCTGTGGCGGTCGCTACACTGGAAATGGCATCATTGATATTGTTTGTTTCTTTCTGTAATTTTAAATTTTTAGTTAAAATTTCATAGGTTTCAGCTAGGGAGTCAACACCTGCTGCTGCAGCACCGGCTATTTTTTGATTATGGTCTTTAATAGTGGAAATTATACCGTCAAGGGCTGAAGCGGAGTTTGGGTTAGTCTTCTTTAAATGATGTAGCTGTTTAATATCAGCATTTAATGCGGCCTGTAGAATAGGCAATACAAGTTTAGTTAGAATAAAAGGACTTGCCATACATATCTCTTTAGCTATTTATATTAATTGTGTCAGTTTAGCGTTATTTACTAGCGCTTCGCTTTATATGGACTAATATCATTACTAGACCAATCAGATATTAAGTCAGTATTTGTGCCAGATGGTTTGAGTATAGTTTAGTTTTTTAAACTATTAAGTATGAAATTAATGAAATAGTTCCTTGATAGCGAAGTGTTTAATAGAAATTAATGTTTATAAAGTCATTAGTCGGAGTCATAAATGGCAGGCGTATTAGATAGTGTTGATAGTCGTACTCAGTTAGCGGGTACAAACCGACTTGAGTTATTGCTGTTCAGGCTGCAAGGCAAGCAGCGCTATGGTATTAATGTGTTTAAAGTGCAGGAAGTTATCCGTTGTCCTAAACTTACGTCTATGCCAAAAGCTAACAGTACGGTTGTGGGTGTTGCACATTTAAGAAATCGAACCATACCTGTAATCGATTTAGGCCTGGCCATTAGCAATGATCCTATTCTGGATAGGGAAAATAGTTTTGTTATCGTAACGGAATACAATCGGTTTATTCAAGGATTTATGGTTGCAGGTGTTGATCGAATTACCAATATGAACTGGAAAGAAATATTGCCACCGCCAAAGGGCAGTGGTTTAAGTAGCTACCTGACAGCGGTTACCCATATAGATAAAGAGATGATTGAAATCATTGATGTGGAGCGTGTGTTTTCAGATATTATGGGTGTTAATGAAAGTATTTCATCGGGGGTGCTGGATGGTGCATCGGACTTTACGGATGAAAAACCCAAACATATACTGGTGGTAGATGATTCATCGGTTGCGCGAAATCAGGTTAAGCGGGTCTTAGAAAAAGTCGGCATTGAATGTACTTTGGCAAATGATGGTCAGGAAGGTTATGAAGTGCTTGAAAAGTGGCTTGCTGAAGGTACGCCATTACGTGAAAAAATTGCTCTGGTTATTTCAGATATTGAAATGCCGAGAATGGATGGTTATACATTAACGACTAAAATACGTAAAAATCCTGATATGCAGGATCTTTACGTCATGTTACACACCTCTTTAAGTGGTGTATTTAATAACAGCATGGTTGAAAAGGTGGGGGCTAACCATTTTGTACCCAAGTTTAAACCTAATGAACTTGCGCATTCGGTGATTAATGTTGTCAATAATAAAGACCCATCTGAAGGTATGGAAGATATTTCAGATGTTTAATAATTTATAGAATTTATAAAAAACTATAAACTTAGTATTTGTCATTGACAAAATTCCATACAAATATGATAAACAGTTACACCGGCTTATTAATTTTATAACAAATAAAAATCGAAAAATGGATCATAATTTCATATGACTGCAAGCTTTTCTCCTGATGAGTACAATAATTTTCAGATCTTTCTTGAAAAAGCCTGCGGCATTGTATTAGGTGCTAATAAACATTACCTGGTCTCTAGTCGCCTTAATCGACTAATGAAAGAGAATAATATTCAAACACTACAAGATTTAGTCAATACCTTAAATATGTCGATGAACTCTGCACTACGTACGAAAGTCATCGAAGCCATGACAACCAATGAAACCCTTTGGTTTCGAGATACTTATCCGTTTCAGGTATTAAGTCAGACTATTTTTGAAGACTGTAAACAACAGAAAAAAAACTCAATGCGTATCTGGTCTGCCGCCTGTTCAAGTGGGCAGGAGCCTTACTCAATTAGCATAACTACGGAAGAGTATCTTAAGAAAACGCCTGGGTTTAAGGTTGATATCATCGCAACAGATATATCTCAGGAAATATTAAACACAGCTAAACTGGCTAAATATGACGCGCTTTCACTGGCCAGGGGTTTATCAGAAGAACATAAACGTCAGTTTTTTTCACCAGTAGGTGATCAATGGCAGGTTAATGCCAATGTTCGAAGGCGAATTAATTTTCGTGAATTAAATCTATTACAAAGCTATGCATCATTAGGTAAGTTTGATGCTATTTTTTGCCGTAATGTACTTATTTATTTTTCCGCCGAATCTAAAACAGATATATTGAATCGTATGGCCAAGGCATTAAACCCCAGGGGGTTTCTAATGCTGGGTGCGTCAGAATCTATTGCTCAATATTGTGACAAGTTTGAGATGGTACGTGCCAGCACCGGGGTTGTTTACCGGCTTAAACCTGTTTAAAAGAAGTCGTAAGTCAAAAGCGGGCTCTCCGATGGAGAGCTTGTTTACGACTTATAACTATACTTGCCACCAACCGGCAACACTTGCCGCATTCCCATAAAATCTGAAACTCCGCTCCCTCTAACTGCCTGATAAATCAGGAAAAGATAAACTGGCATCGCTCTTGCAACATCATTTGCAAGAGGAAAAGTTAATGCCAGTAAATTTTGAAAAAGCTTTCGGAATACATGACGACGCACTTTTATTATTTGAGCGTCGCACACAACTTATTTCTGAAAATATTGCCAATGCAGATACACCGGGTTACAAGGCTCGTGATATAGACTTTAATCAGACCCTGCAAAATGTACAAAATAAAAATGGTGCCAGGTTAAAAACAACGCACCAGGGGCATATAAATTTACAGCAACAGAAATTTTCAGATGATATTCGGTTTCGTCAGGTAGAACAGAGCTCAGCAGATGGGAATACGGTTGACTCACAAAAAGAAAAGGTCGCATTTGCCGAAAATTCAATTCGTTATCAAACAAGTTTAAATTTTTTAACGCGTAAAATTTCAGGGCTTAAAAACGCCTTTAAAGGGGAGTAGGCATTGTATTTACTATCAAAAATGAAGCGCAGACTAATAAGGACAGGTCATGTTTAAATTTAATTTCAGGTCTGTAGAGCAGCCATTCGGAGTGATTAATGTCAGTATTTAATGTTTTTGATGTTGCCGGTTCGGGTATGAGTGCGCAGATGTTGCGCTTAAATACCGTGGCATCAAATTTGGCCAATGCGGAAACTATTTCCGGAAATAAAAGTGATGTTTATCAGGTGCGTCATCCCGTATTTGAATCGGTTTTGCAACAGACGACAAACTTAAATACTAATGGTGATGTTGCCGTTGTAAAAGTACGTGAAATTATGCAGGAACAAACAGCGGCTATTCCCCACTATCGTCCGAATCATCCTTTAGCCAATAATGAGGGTTTTGTTTACAGTCCAAATGTTGATGCGGTAGCTGAAATGGCCGATATGATTTCAGCATCACGTAGCTACCAGAATAATGTTGAAGTATTAAATACAACTAAAGAATTATTATTAAGAACTTTACAATTAGGTCAAGGTTAAGATTATGGAAATTAACGCTTATGAAAACATCCCCGGCTTGCGAAGTATTTTTGATGAAAATGATACTGAAAAAAAACGAACAGAATTGGGGCAGAACGAGTTTTTAGAATTAATGACAACACAACTAGCAAATCAGGACCCGCTTCAACCTATGGAAAATGGCGAGTTTATGGGGCAGATTGCACAGTTTGGTACGGTTAATGGCATCACTGATCTGTTGGCTTCATTTCAGGATCTGGCTACAAACCTGCAATCATCACAGGCATTGCAAGCATCTAATTTAATTGGTCGACAGGTGCTAGTTAATCACGACCAGGGTTATTTGCCACAGAATGGTATTTTGCAGGGGGCGGTTGAATTAGCTTCCAGCTCGTCAAATGTAGCGGTTAATGTTTATGATGCAAGTGGTGAGGTTTTAGGTCGAGTTGAACTGGGCGCACAACCCGCAGGACTCGTGCAATTTAACTGGGATGGCACAACGTTTGGGGGACAACGAGCACCTTCAGGTCGTTATCGAATTGAGGTCGAAGCCACTTATGGTAATACAACTGAATCAATTACACCCCAGGTGGTCGATTTTGTTCGCAGCCTTACATTAGGTGGTGTGGGGCAGGAAATGCAGGTTGAGTTAGAAAATCTTGGAAGTGTTAGTTTTAATCAGGTAAACCAAATTCAATAAATAATATTTCAATTTATCCCTGCGTGGTTTCAGTGCAATGGTAAATAAAAATTATTATTTTTTTAAAATTTTGTAAGGCGAGGAGTTAAGCATGTCATTTAGTATTTCACTCAGTGGTTTAAACGCCGCATCTTCAGACCTGGATGTTACCAGTAATAATATTGCCAATGTGGCAACGACCGGTTTTAAGGGGTCGCGTGCAGAATTTGCAGATATTTTTGCAGCCTCTCCACTCGGCACAACCTCTAATGCAGTTGGTGCGGGTGTTCAGTTAGCGTCGGTGTCACAGCAGTTTGGCCAGGGGAACCTGGAATTTACAGAAAACACGCTGGATATGGCAGTGAGTGGTGAAGGTTTTTTTGTACTGCGATCAAGTCAGACTAGTAGCGATCTATCCTATACTCGTGCAGGTGCTTTTCAGGTTGATCAAAATGGTCTGGTGGCAAATAGTGCAGGACAAATTCTGCAGGTGTTTCCAGTTGACCCGTTATCTGGCGTGGTAGGGACAACCAGTTTAACCGGTACCGTTCCTTTACAGGTACCGAATACCGTGGGCAGTCCCCAGGCAACAACAGGGATTAATATTAATTTGAATTTACCCGCGGCGGTTACTCCTGCAATTGATCCGGCTGCTGTTGGAGGAATTGATGATGAATTTAATGCTGCAATTGGCGCGGGGACAACCGTTGCACCTAATACCGCAAATTTTCATAATTCAACTTCTGCAACTGTATTTGATTCCCAGGGCAACTCCCATATATTAACCATGTATTTCGTAATGACAGATGACCTTAATAATTCATGGGAAGTGCGCTCAACAATGGACGGTTTTCCAATGCAAATAGGCGGTGTATTGTCTCCAGCTACCTTAGACTTTGATGCATCTGGCGCACTTGACACTCTTAACTCAACCGGTGCAGGTGCATTAAATTTTGATGCATTTACGTTAACAAATGGTGCCGCGCCTATAGATTTAAATATAGATTTTAATAATCAGGGTAATACGATTACACAGGAAGCACAGGGTGGTTTTTCGGTGCAGTCTTTAAGCCAGGATGGCTTTGCAACCGGTCGACTAACGGGGCTGGAAATAAATGACAGTGGACTTGTACGAGCAAGCTTTACCAATGGTCAAACAACCGCATTAGGTAAAGTGGCCCTGGCCCGATTTGATAATCCACAGGGTTTACGTCAAACAGGCAATACAGCCTGGGTGGAAACAGTGGATTCAGGACCGGTTATTGGTGGCGAAGCCGGAACGGGTAATTTAGGACTGGTTCAAACCGGTGCCCTTGAAACTTCAAATGTAGATTTAACAGCAGAGCTGGTTAATTTAATAACCGCACAACGGAATTTCCAGGCGAATTCAAAAGCGATTGAAACTGCGAATACCATAACCCAGACAATTATTAACATTTCATAAAGTTTCTATGTACCAATCGCGAGCTGAAGCTTATTCCTGAATTGTTCGTTCTCCTGGGAGTGAGCTTTAGGTCACGATGCGTAGTAAGAAGTGACCGAGGTTTAAAATGGATAAAATGTTATACACCGCAATGACTAGCGCACAGCAGGCGATGCAGGCACAAACCGCAATATCGCATAATTTGTCTAACGCTAATACTACGGGTTTTAAATCTCATTTAAATACATTTACTAGCTGGTATGTAAGCGGGCCTGGTTATAACACGCGAATAATGAACCAGCAGGATGCTGACGATATTGATATGTCAGCGGGTTCAATCACAACAACGGGCCGTGAATTAGATGTTGCCATAAATGGTGAAGGTTTTATTGCCGTTCAAACAGAAAATGGTGGAGAAGCCTATACCCGCGCCGGTGATTTAAGGCTAGATAGTGCTGGGAGATTAACAACCGGTGCAGGTTTTGCCGTGTTAGGTAATGGTGGTCCGATATCAATTCCACCGGCAGAAAAAATTGAAATTGGTTTAGATGGCTCAATTAGTATTTTACCCGTTGGGCAATCAGCAGAATCGCTGGTGGTTGCGGATAGAATAAAGTTGGTAAACCCGGATATAAAAAGTTTACAAAAAGATAAAAATGGTTTGCTTTATATTCAAAGCGGACTTATAGAAAACCCGGCAGTAGAGGTCAAACTTGAAAATGGTGCATTAGAACAAAGCAATGTAAGTGCTGTGGGGCAGATGATTGAGTTGATTTCCAATGCACGTCAATTTGAAACCAGCATTAAATTGATGCAGGAAGCAAAGTCACTTGATGAAGCATCAGCTGGTTTATTAAGTAACAGGTAATGCCTTTTATCCACTTAGAGTATAAAAAATTTAGAGTATAAAAAAAATATTACAGTAGATTGAGTTTGTGAAATAGATATTAATAGTATGACAGATAGAAAAAGAAATTTTGGAGAAAAAATATGAACCCCGCATTATGGATTTCAAAAACAGGTCTGGATGCACAGCAAACCCGTTTGTCGGTGATTTCAAATAACCTGGCAAATGTTAACACTACGGGCTTTAAACGTGACCAGGCCATTTTCCAGGATTTAATTTATCAGAATAAACGTCAGGCAGGCGGTAATACGACAGAAGATACTTTTGCACCTTCTGGCTTATCTATTGGCACCGGTGTGCGTGTTGTGGGTACTGAAAAATTACATACCCAGGGAAATATTGCGCAAACGGGGAAGTCTTTAGATATGGCAATTTTAGGTCGTGGATTTTTTCAAATACAGCAACCGGATGGTTCGTTATCCTATTCGCGAGATGGCTCATTTCAAATGGATGCGAATGGGCAGATTGTGACATCTCAGGGCTTACTGCTCCAGCCTGCTTTAACTATTCCCGCAGATACACAAAGCATAACCATTGGGCAGGATGGCACCGTTAGTGTAGTAACCGGAAATAATGCGACACCCTCGCAAATTGGAAATATTCAGTTAGCGGATTTTGTTAATCCAGCGGGATTACAACCTGAAGGCAATAATCTTTTTTCTGAAACAGCATCTAGTGGATCGCCAATTAATGGTACACCGGGGTTAACGGGTTTAGGTGTTCTGGAAAGCGGTTCAGTAGAAACATCCAATGTAAATGTGGTTGAAGAACTGGTTAATATGATTGAAACACAACGTGCTTATGAAATGAATTCAAAAGTGATTTCTACTACAGATCAGATGTTACAGTATGTGAACAATAACTTGTAAAAAAGATATTCGTAAGTCTTAAGACTAAATACGGTGAATAGAATGAAAACTCTACAATTACTAAAGTACTCACTACTGGCGATAGCAATCCAGTCCGTTTCAGGCTGCTATGTAAAACCCCAGGAGCTAGCCGATTTTGAACCTATTGTAAGACCGGTTGCACCAAAGCCTATGACCTATAAAAGTGGATCGTTATTTCAGGTGCGTAGTATTTCATTATTTGAAGATCCTAAGCCGCATAGTATTGGTGACATACTGACCGTTAAGCTTAATGAGAGAACCAATGCCAGTAAAAAAGCCGGCACCAGCACTAAAAAAGAAGATGAAATTGTGATGGCGAATCCTTTATTGTTTGGTTCGTCCCCGACACTTAATGGAAATAATGTATTAGAAATGAATGTGGCACCGGAACGTGAATTTGTCGGAGAAGCGGATAGCTCGCAAAGTAATAGTTTAACGGGTGAAATTACCGTAACCGTTGTTGATATTTTACCTAATGGTAACCTGGTTGTGCAGGGTGAAAAGTGGTTTACCCTAAACCAGGGAAAAGAATATATTCGTATCGCAGGTGTCGTCAGGCCCGAGGATGTCTCATCAAGTAATACCCTGCCATCATCAAAACTTGCGGATGCACAAATTGCCTATAGTGGCGAAGGCTTTCTGGCGGATGCAAATAATCAGGGCTGGTTCGGACAGTTTATGAATGGTAAGTGGTGGCCTTTTTAAAAAGATAGTTGTAAGTCAGAAGTCAAAATATCAGCACCGCAGGCACTTTTATCTTTATCTTTAAACAGAAAACTTTCACTACATTTTTCAAGATCTGCACTCTGTTTTGGCACATCTCCATCAGGGACAGTCCGCTGCTTCTTAGCGTCCTGTCCCATGTGGTAATTCCGATCAGATGGGTAGGGCGATGAACTACTCTGTACAGCTCCTGGTGGTCTCACGACATGGGACAGAGTTCAAAAAGCGAGGTCTGTTCCCAGGCATGATGAGTCATACGCACTTCAGCTTCAGCGTTACAGGCCTTGTAAGTCGATATTAATACTCTATCTATTCTTCTTTCATCAAAGACAGCAAATCCTCTGCATTCAGTTTCGCGGCTAAATCTGTACCGGCTAATAAATTATCAGCCAGATCTCGTTTCTGACTATGCAGGGCGATGATTTTCTCCTCGATGGTGTCTTTCATTACCATGCGATAAACAGTGACGGGTCGGGTCTGGCCTATACGGTGAGCACGATCTGAGGCCTGATCTTCTACCGCCGGATTCCACCAGGGGTCCATATGAATGACATAGTCTGCTGCGGTGAGGTTAATGCCTACGCCGCCGGCTTTGAGACTGATCAGAAATATGTCCCCTTTACCTGCCTGAAAGGCATTGACCCGTGTTTTGCGTTCTTTGGCCGGGGTGCTGCCATCGAGATACTGGTAGGTGATACCCCTGTCTTTTAAATGCTGTTCCAGTATCTTCAGGTGGTCGACAAACTGGCTGAATACCAGTGCCTTGTGGTGATTATCCAGCAGTTCATCAATGGTCTCCGAAAACAGATTCAGTTTGGAGCTGGCCGGTGCAGCCTGTTCCATTACCAGTTGTGGATTACAGCATGCGCGGCGCAGGCGGGTGATTTCCGCCAGTATTTGCAGCTGTCGATGACCTTTATTAGGGGGTATTGATTCTGTATTGAATTTTTCTACTGCTTCTCTGCGCAGAGCTTCGTATAATCTGGCTTCATCCCCGGACATTTCCACATTAAGCACAATTTCGGTACGTGCCGGAAGTTCTTTGAGTACCTGGGTTTTAGTACGCCGCAAAATAAAGGGTTGAATTAGTTTTTTCAGTTGCTGGCTGGCATTCGGATTATGATCCCGGCTGATGGGCATGGCAAAACGTTGATTGAATCGTTCTAGTGATCCCAGTAGTCCCGGGTTGATAAAGCGAAATAAATTCCATAATTCCCCAAGGTGATTCTCAATGGGAGTGCCGGTGGTGATAAGTTTAAACTGACCGCCAAGTTTCATCGCTGCCTGTGAGCGCTTGGTGGCCGGGTTTTTAATCGCCTGGGCCTCATCGAGTACAATACTTTGCCAGTTAATTTTTTCCAGTTGCTCGATTCGATTCTGTAACAATCCATAACTTGAAATCACGACATCGAAGGCCTGTAGTTGTTTGCAACTATCCGATCCGGCATCACGAAAGTCGACAATATTCAGAGTGGGTGCAAAGCGCTGAATTTCATCAAGCCAGTTGAGTGTCACTGAAGTGGGAGCAATAACCAGACTTGGCCCATTCATTGCGCGATGTAATATTAAGGCGATGGCCTGCAGGGTTTTCCCCAGCCCCATGTCGTCCGCCAGGCAAGCACCAGCCCCCCAGTGAGCCAGTCGTGCCAGCCAGCTAAACCCCTCCTGCTGATAATCGCGCAGTTCTGCTTGCAGGGTGCCGGGTAGTTCAGGTTGCAGATTCATGGCTTCATCAAAGCGTTGACTAAACTGTTTCCAGTGTTTGCTGGTTTTCAGTTGGCCCACTTCATCCGTCATGTCTTCCAGGGTGAGCGCTGCCAGAGGATGTAGCTGGATACTGTCCCCTTTGGTTTCACCAAACATACGTAGTTCATTCAGGCGTTTACTGAAGGTTTTGCTTAAGGCTAGAAATTGGCCATCCTCCAGTTCGATAAACCGGCCTCTGGCATTTTCACTCAGGCTTAGCAGGCGTTGCATATTAAGTACTTCGCCATCATCTAGTTGCAGCTCCCCTGTGGCCGAAAACCAGTCGTTTTTGCTCTGAATATTCAGACTGAATTGATTCATCGACACCTGTTGCTTAACACGTAGTGTTTCGCCTTTGGGCCAGGCAATGGTGAGCTGATCTTTTATGGCATGCAGCTCGCTTAAAATTTCCAGACATGATTCCGGTTCATTGATAAACCAGTGTTTATCAGAATAATCAAGCAGACTTAGTGCCGGACAATTTTCCAGCAATCGATTAAATTGTTGCTGTTCCTCTTCCAGATTACGCTGGGTTTGTAAACGTTTACCATCGATTTCACTAATAATGGTTTCACTGCCTTCACCGGGAGGATAATAGGGGCCGCGATCACCAAATACCCTGCTATGAGCTTCAATAACAATTCCATCATCACTGGGGGAAATCAGCACATGCAATGAACTGTCTGTGGGTACGGACTCCAGCTCGCCCAGCTCACCACCAATATCAGAATGAATATTTACCAATGGGGCAACTGCCGCCATGGCTGCAAGCACTTGATCTTTTGCCTCAACAGGTACTTTTAGACCAGCACCAATCAATTCACCTAGTTGCTGGTGTTGCTGGCTGAAATTGATGATTTTCCAGCGGGTACTGGTTTCCTGTGACAGGACAATACTTTCATAACCTGGCTCTGGATCAATGTTGATGAGTAGTTGTTTTTTCTGCCTTTGGATACGAATTTCCGGCTCTGCTGCAATCAGCTCAAATTGTTTATCAGGTTGTTCAGCGTCAAATAAACAGGGGTGCCCCGCCAATGCCCGTAGTGCCGGAAGTTCATCCAGCTCATAGCTACCATAGTCACCATAGAAATTATAGGAGGTCTCTTTGCTAATAACCTGGCGTACATCCTGATCCTGTTGGCATAAGTTATCAAAGCTTTCCGGTTCTTCTTTCAGGCGCTTTAATGAAAGATTGCGACCTTTGGTCCAGCCACCTTTGGCCGTGCGTTTCTGCTCTTTTGGCTGAATATCAGGATAATCGGTATCCAGCCCGGAGAGGAACCAGACAAGGCGGGTATCGTTGGATGTAGTGTTGTTTGTTTGCTTTTGTTGAATCAGTGCAATAGCGTCCAGTGCCTGCTCCCATTTAGCTTTGGGTGTGATGATATTAATGATACTTTGAGTTTTTTGCTGCTTGTGCAGGTTTTCTGCTTTAACCTGAAAAGTTTTATTTTTGTCTGTAATTTGCGCCAGTAGCTGCCAGGCTTCGCAGGCCAGCCACAGACATTTACTTTTTTCTGCTGTCTGCGCAAATTTTTTCAGTTCAGTAACAAGTGTGTTTGCCCGATCCTGATCTAACCAGTATATGGAGTAGCAATGCAGTAAATAAGCGAAGGTTGAATAAAAGCTTTGCCAGCTTCGCTTGTGTCCTACAGAATAATGATTGTCACCTCTACCGAGTAGTGTGTAGGTGAGCCAGTACCTGGTGGCTGGCTGGATTACTATGCTGTTTTTGTTTGCGGTGGAGTTTTGAGTAATCCAGTGCCTGTTGTAATCGTTGTGGGTCCTTACTTTTAATCAATGCCAGAATAAAAAAGACGCCACTGAGATTATTGATAAACACTTTACGCTTACGAGTCATTTTTTTATACATAGCAATAGCTGTTTCAAAACTCTCAATCGCCAGATCATTTTCACCCTGAATAAACTGTTGCCAGCCACTAAGTAAAAGGCGGTGATAATCATCCGTAAACAGGCATATCGTATTAGCCGATGCCAGGTCACCATGTAATAAAAACTGGCCAGCACACATAAAAGCCAATTGCTCAGCCTGAATAATGGTTTTGGACTGAAAGCTATTAAGTAGCCATGGCATCAGTTCATCCACTACTGCAAAGTTACAGCTATTTTCACGGAATGCACTTTGAATAGCCAGGCTCATCATATCGGGAGAGAATCGTGAAAACCATTCGGCATCAAACGGCTGGAAGCAGATGGTATATGCAGGATCCTGCTGTTGATATTCATACTGGTAGACTTCGGCATAGTGATTGATCAGGTTGTCAGCTTTTTCGGTATCATTGTTATATATTGCCATGCGGATATCGCTAAAACACTGTTTGGCACTCGTAAAATACGTATAGTCCCAGCCCTGCCTCAGGGGAAATTCTTTTCTGGCCGTGTCCGCCATATTGTGAAAAATACCTTCTGCCAATGCCAGCCGACAAAGTTTTTCAGGTAGCGGACTGGTAACAAAAAAATTTTTATTGAAAGATTCGAGTATTCCCCTGGTTTGTAACTCTTCCAGTGTTTGTTTTAATTTTTTCTGAGTATATTTTTTATCATTGCTATCTTTTATATCAAGTTGATTGATACATTTGTAGAGTTTGGTTACCGATACAGGTTCGTAGATAATGGCCAGCAATTGCAACAACTGTTGATGATTGGTGTGAATTTTTCCAAACAGGTTATAGAACTGATTTGCAGGATTTTTTTTCTTTTTGTTTGTCATATATTTTATGAAACTTAATAAAAATGTAATCAACATGATATTACATAACGACAAATAAATTTTATGGATTTTATCTTCAGAGGTACATACTAACTAAGATTGATTAAGATTATTTTTATCAGGCATAATAATTCCGATCAGATGGGCAGAGTGATGATTGATCCCGCACAACTCTTGGTGGTATCAGTCAGGGGACGGAGCGCCAAAAAGCAGCGGCTACTTTGTACTTACAAGGTGATGTCTCACATTCAGTTCTATGCAATTTACTTTTCCCTGATGGAAATGTGCCTTAACAGGGCATATACCAACGAGCACGATGAATCAGACGCGCTTCAGTTAATTTTCTAACAAGTTGGCCCTACTTTTGCAGTACCTACAGATAGAGAGCTAATTTATCTGGAGTGTGCCAATGGTTTGGCGAACTGTTTTTTTATTACTGTTATTTGCATGTACATTACCCACAGCTGTTCAGGCTGAGCGTATTAAAGATATTGCCAGCATTGCCGGGGTTCGAGATAACTACCTGGTGGGCTATGGTCTTGTTGTTGGTCTGGATGGTAGTGGTGACCAAACTTCTCAAACGCCATTCACAACACAAAGTTTTAAAAATATGTTGAGGCAATACGGCATTGTTTTGCCGGAAGGTGTCTCTCCACAACTGAAAAATGTTGCCGCAGTGGCATTACATGCTGATTTACCTCCGTTTAGTAAACCGGGGCAAAAAATTGATATTACCGTTTCATCTTTAGGTAACTCAAAAAGTTTACGTGGAGGCAGTTTATTAATGGCACCAATGAAAGGAGCTGACGGACAAGTTTACGCAGTGGCCCAGGGAAATTTAATCGTTGGTGGTTTTGGTATATCAGGAAGTGATGGTTCAAAGGTGACGGTAAATGTACCTAGTGTTGGGCGCATTCCCTCGGGAGCAACGATTGAGCGTGAGGTACCGAATCCTTTTACCAATATGGATAAAGTCGTACTCAATTTAAATCGTGGGGATTTCACTACCGCAAATCGTGTTGTTCTGGCGATTAATAATGTATTAGGCCCGGATAGTGCGCAGGCATTAGATTCAGTTTCCATACAGGTTTTAACGCCACCAACGACTTCGCAAAAAGTTGAATTTGTTTCATTTTTAGAAAATTTAACAGTCAAACCGGACAGTGCCCCCGCGCGCATCATAGTTAATTCTCGTACTGGCACAATTGTTATTACCGATGACGTGCGGGTAAAACGCGCGGCAGTTGCTCACGGTAATTTGGTTGTTAGTGTGACTGCAGATCCTATTGTTAGTCAACCTGGTGGTACATTTACTGAGGGCACTACTGCTGTGGTGGGGCGTGATCGGATTGATGTAGAGCAGCAGGATGTACGTATGTTTTTATTTCGCCCCGGAATTAGTTTAAGGGAGCTGGTGGATGCGGTAAACCGGGTTGGTGCAGCACCGGGTGATCTGGTCGCCATGCTTGAAGCATTAAAACAATCCGGCTCACTAACCGCAGAGCTCATCGTGATTTAACAATTGATTAATACGGTTCTAAAAAAATCGTCAGGGTAAACCGATAAAGACATTTATAACTAGATAATATGCAAACAGAACAAGCTATATACTCAGATTTCACAGCACTTACTCAGCTAAAAAAAGGTGCCCGTGAGCAAAGCCCTGAGGCGATTAAAAAGGTCGCCAGACAGTTTGAATCGTTGTTTGTGCAAATGATGTTAAAAAGTATGCGCGATACAGTGCCGGAGAATGAACTGTTTGGCAGCAAGAATGAAAAAATGTATCAGGATATGTATGATAAGCAATTGAGCCTGCAAATTTCCAATGGTCGTGGTATAGGTTTGGCCAATGCAATCGAAAGGCAGTTAGGTGGTATACCTGAAAGTGAATTAAGTACCAGACGAATTGAAGATTACCTGTCAAACCCCAGACCGGTAGATTCATCAATTAAAAGTAATGTCACATTATTTAAATTACAAAAAGAGTTTGTAGGTGTGCCTTCAGGTGCACTAGCTGAACAAAAGAGTGTCCCTGAAGGCACTGCTCCTCAAAGTGCCTGGCAAACTGCTAAAGAGTTTGTCAATGATATCTGGCCCTATGCATTACGCGCAGCCGATGTTCTGGGTGTCGATGCGGATGTACTGGTTGCACAATCTGCACTGGAAACAGGCTGGGGTAAACACATGCCTAAACATGCGGATGGTTCGAACAGTTTTAACCTGTTTGGCATAAAAGCCGATCAACGTTGGCAGGGAGATAAGGTGGAAATTACTACCCGTGAATATCGTCATGGCGTTTTGCAACAGGAGCAGGCTAATTTTCGTTCCTATGATTCTGTTGCAGAAGCATTTGAAGATTACACCCAATTTATTTTAAACAACTCACGATACCAGCAGGCATTAGAACATGGTTACGATGCAAAAGCCTATGCCCGTGAACTGCAAAAAGCCGGCTATGCTACCGACCCGAAATACGCAGATAAAATTAACCGGGTACGTGGAAATGAGATATTGCAAAGTCAGTTAAAGAATTTAAACAACGTGCCGCTAACCTGAGTATTGGGCAGGAAGGCGATTCCCTGGTGCCAGGGATGCTTTGATTAAGTGTGGTTAGAATTAGGCTGAGAAAAAATGGCCTGTATTTTTCACGAAGTGAGGCGCAATAGTTACTCTATTGCAACGAGCTTCGGGGAAAATACAGGTTATTTGGGCCAGCCTAAAATAATCAGATTTGATCAGAGCAGCCCTGGAAGCATCGAGAGTTATTTTAGGAAAGAGTGAGGCTATATGCCTGATTTACTTAATATTTCAATAAGTGGTTTAAGAGCTTATCAAGGTGCCTTATCGACTGTATCGCATAATATTGCCAATGTTGGCAATGAAGATTATACACGTCAGCGGATTGAGTTAGATGCACGGACACCCATTAAGCAAGGCCCCGGTTTTTTTGGTCAGGGTGTTGACCTCTCGAGTATTAATCGAATTATTGATGAGTTTAATAGTATTAATGTACGGGATATCACTTCCAATACATCGCGCCTGAGTACATTTGAGTCTTTTGCTTCCCGTGTTGAAACGATTATTGCGGGTGATCAGTCCAGTTTAATGCCATCACTGGATGGTTTTTTTAATGCTTTGAATGATGTGGCTAATGATCCATCCGCAGATGCACCCAGGGTTGCTTTACTGGGTGCCGCTGAAATTCTTGAACAACGTCTGGTATCCATGGGTAATGAATTTCAGACCCTGGAAACTGAAATTAATGGTGTCGTGCGTGCCGAAGTTTCTGAAATTAATGCGATCACTACTGAACTGGCGCGGCTTAATGAAACACTTATCAGTTTGAGTTCTGTAGATAATCGTCCCAATGATTTACTGGATCAACGTGATGCATTATTAAAGCAATTATCAGAAAAAATTTCAGTGACGGTGGTGGAACAGTCTAACGGAAACTTAAATGTTCTGGTTGGTACGGGGCAGTTGCTGGTTACAAATGGCACCTCACTTAATCTGCAAGTGCAGCAGGATGCGGCCCAACCTGACCAGGTTTCTATTGGCATACAAAGCAGCGGCAGTGTCGTTGATATTTCCAGTTCACTGGTTGGAGGCGAGCTAGGTGGGTTACTTGATTTAAGGGATAATTTATTAAACCCTGCACAAAATCGTTTAGGTCGAACGGCTATTGCACTGGCTGAAGAAATGAATGCACAGCATGTTCAGGGTTATGATTTAAATGGTAATATTGGTGGCAATTTGTTTAGCACCGTCAGTACTGGTCGTTTGCAAGCTCAGTTTGGTGGTGATTATTTGAATAGCGGTTTTGATGTTGGTGACACGGTTAGTTTTGATTTGCAGTTTGATGGGCGTACCGTAAATGTTTCACGCACTATTTTATTAACCGATACAAATCAGGATATTGCAGATGGCTTGCTGTTTGGTGCAACCGGTATAAACAATGATGTTAATGTAACGGATAATGGGGATGGAACATACACATTAGCCGGTACAACCCCTGGCGTTAGTATGACTTTTGAATTATTTGGTTCAAATATACAGTTTGAAACTACCGGTGGCCCAAGCCCTTTAGGTAATAATTTAGTGATAACAAATATGCTAGATGGTGTGCTCAATGATGCGGTGATGGATTTATCGTCCCTGGGTTCAAGCAGTACAGCGTTAAGTTCTGGAGTGGTTACTTCAGCAGGTTCCGCGACTTTTATTGGCCCCTCTACCGTGGCGATACCGAATCAAAATAATATAGGAATAGGTGAGGTTAATTTTTCTATTACAGATGTATCCGCATTAACTGTTTCAGATTATGAAGTTACTTTTGATGGTGTAAACTATAATGTGGTTAGACTTTCTGATAGCACCACCGTGGCATCAGGTGCAGGGCCATTTGCCGTAGATGGACTTGAAATTGTAACGAGTACGGCCCCCATTTCTCCTGTTGCAGGTGATTCATTTTATATTAGTCCTACTAAACTGGGGGCGGTGAGTTTTCAGTCGTTAGTAGATAATTCATCTGAAATAGCCGCTGCAACACCGGTAAGAGCAACCGCAAATATAAATAATATTGGCTCGGCTGAGATTTCGCCAACGACTATCACCAATGCAACCGATAGTGATTTAACGCGTACGGTTGATGTTTTTTTTGATCCGGCAAACCCTGCAGGCACATTTGATGTTGTCGATCGTGCCAGTGGCACGGTGTTGCAAAATGATGTGGTTTATTTTAATGGTATTAATGTAAACCAAAATGGTTGGCAGGTGCAGCTAACGGGTACTCCACTCAATGGAGATATCTATACGGTAGAAAATAATAGCAATGCGGTTGCTGATAATAGAAATGCATTATTACTGGCAGGTAAACAAACCCAGGCTATCATGGATAATGGTAATACGACCTTTGAACAATCATACAATACCCTGGCATCGGAGATAGGTGTGGTTACTCAACAGGTTAAAATTAATTTAGCAGTTGAAGAAAGTTTATTACAGGGTGCAATTGAAAGGCGTGAATCTATTTCAGGTGTAAATCTTGATGAGGAAGCGGCTGATTTAATTCGTTATCAACAGGCTTACCAGGCTTTGTCACGGGTAATACAGACATCTCAGGAGCTATTTAACTCCTTACTGAGTGCGGTATAAATAAGGTTTAATTATGCGAGTTTCCACATCATTAATTCACATGCAAGGCGTGCAAAATATGCTGAGGCAGCAAGAGGCGCTGCTGCAAACTCAAAATCAGTTATCCAGTGGTAAAAAATTATTGGCCCCATCAGATGACCCCGGAGCAGCCGCGCGAATCATTGATTTAGATGAAGCGATTAGTCAGATAGAACAGTATGAAAAAAATGCGAATTATGCCACCCAGCGATTAAATCTGGAAGAAGCTACTCTCACCAGTGTAAATAATGTTTTGCAACGCGTGCGTGAGTTGAGTATTCAGGCGGCGAATACCGGTGGCAATGATTTGCAAAGTGAACGGATAATTGCCGGCGAAATAGAAGAAAAATTGCAGGAACTGTTTGATTATGTCAATACCAGGGATGAAAATGGCGATTATATTTTCTCCGGTTTCCAATCTAAAACCCAGGCATTTACAACCGATGGTGATGGTAATTATTTTTATAATGGTGATGAAGGTCAGTTAGCCGTTCAAATTGGACCCAGTCGTCAGGTTATATCCAGTGATTCGGGTACAGAAGTTTTTCAAATGATTCGCAAGGGTAATGGTGATTTCTCTGTCGATGCAAATAGTACAAATGGTGGTACGGCAATAATATCTACCGGCTCTGTTGTTATGCCGTCTGCTTATCAGGCGTACGATTTTTCAATTGTATTTGATGAAGTCGCCCCGGCAACGATTCCTGTAACTTATACCTATAGTGTTTTTAATAATACACTTGGCGGTGCTGCACCCATAGCGGGGCCAACACTTTATAACGATGGCAATGTTATTGCATTTAACGGCATTGAAGTTGAAATTAGTGGTGACCCGGTTGATGGGGATGTGTTTACCGTAGAAGCCAGCCGTAACCAGGATATTTTTACTACCGTGAGTAATTTAATTGATAGTTTAGAAGCCCCGGGCACTGGTGATGTGCGAGGTATTCTTGGTGGGGATTTTATTAATAATGGTTTTGATAATGTGCTGGGTGATGCGGTCTCTTTTGATATTGATTTTGATGGTGTCGCGATCGCGCCAGTAAATGTAGCCGTGGGTATAGGTGATAGCAATACCGTTATTGCGCAAAGTATGCTCGATGCAATTGGCCTGGTCGCAGGGGTTGCGGTTAATACAGATGGCAGCTACACCGTACCTGGCACCACGGCAGGAGTTGATGTTACTTTCAGGCGGGTGGGGGATAATGTTGAGTTTATTACCCGTGGTGGAACCACCGCAAATTTAAATAGTTTACAGGTCAGCAATCTTGTTGATCCAGGTTTAGATGGTGATGCGGTGCTGGACATTACTGGCAGTGGTAATAGTGTTACAACCCAGGCAACATTAGATGCGGCGGTGGCGGGTGATACGGTAAATATATTAAATGGTATTCCACATCGTTCTTACTTAAATCAGCAAATTGATAATGCACTGAACAATATTGATCAATCGATAAATAGTATTATTAATACACAAACCAGCATTGGTGGACGTATTAATTCTATCAATAGCCAGCTTGATGATAATGAAGCTAAATCTGTTTATTTGCAGACGGTACGATCAGAGATTGAAGACCTGGATTATGCGGAAGCAATTAGTAGAATGACATTTCAAACCACAGCATTACAGGTAGCACAACAAACCTTCGTGCGTGTTCAGGCTTTAAATCTGTTTGAGTTTCTTTAAACGGGTTTTCTAACCAGTATCTATTGCTCGGGGTAAGACCCAATGCCAGTTCGTGGGGATAGTTCAGGGATTGCCCTTAAAAATCAAGCTCTATCCCCGAGCACGATGAATCATACTCACTTCTATTTCTGTTTAGTTAATCATGACCCCAGTTAGGTTTAATACCCGGCTTACCCAAACACGCTTCACACAGACTATTTTGTTACTAGGCTGTAATTATGCCTGGAAAAAAGTGGATAATTTATTAGTCACTTCTTTATGCCTGGTGATAATAACAAATAAAACAATGACTTAAGATGAAATATTGCGGATACAAAATAAAGCAAATAAATTCTAAAGGTATCTGTAAAGCAGCCGATACATACCTTGAGAACGAATTAAACATAATTCGCTGCAACCAGATATAGACCTTTAGTCGCCTGGTGAGGCGACTGAAGCTTAGGAGATAACTATGGCTCAAGTCATTAATACAAATATACCTTCATTAAACTCCCAACGTAACCTGAACAGGTCACAGGGTGATCTGCAGACATCTTTGCAACGACTGTCTTCTGGTTTACGTATTAATAGTGCTAAAGATGATGCGGCGGGTCTGGCGATTTCGAATCGTTTTACATCACAGATTAAAGGTCTATCGCAGGCGATGCGTAATGCAAATGACGGTATCTCGCTGTCACAAACCGCTGAAGGCGCTTTAAGTGAAAGTACTAATATTCTTCAACGTGTTCGTGAATTATCTATTCAGTCAGCTAACTCAACTAACAGTGCCAGTGACCGTGAAGCTTTGCAGTCTGAGGTTAACCAGCTGGTTTCTGAATTAAATCGTATTGCTGATACAACTACTTTTAATGGTCTGAATTTGCTCGATGGCAGTTTCTCCCAACAGGCTTTCCAGATTGGTGCAGAATCGGGTCAAACTATTAGTGTTGATGTAGCCGGTGCAACCGGAAATATTCTAGGTATTAATAAACAGTCGGTGAATGCGGTAGACGATGGTATTGATGCGGCCACTGCGTCTACTTTCAGTGATGTTGCCCTCAGCACAACTGCATTTGGCCAAGCCGCCGCCGGTGCAGATATTCCTACCAGCCTTGATACACTGATTGCTGATCAAAATGTGAGTGTTATTCAGGCCGATGGTTCAACAACCACTTCACTACTAACAACGGCTAACTTAACTACAAAATCGGCATTTTCTATTGCCGGTGAGTTAAGTACAGCAACCGGCGTAACGGCTACCGCAGGAAGAACAGATTCAGTTATTGATGTAAGTGCCATGACAGGCGTTGAAGATGGCGACCTGGTTCAGTTTGATATTTCAATCGAAGCCGGAGTGGGTGCGGGTGAAACCCAGAGCATAAGCTTTACCCGTGATTCAGCGAATGGTAGCTTATATGATGAAATTTCATCTAATTTAGGTACGGCGGTAACCAATCTTAATGCAGCCAATGGTGATTCAGATATTGCCTTTAGTACGGATACAACCGCACAAACATTCACTATATCGAGTTTAAGTGGTAAAAATGTAGGTGTGGATGCGGTTGATGTTCAGGATTTATCTCAAACAACCATTAGTGGTTTCAGTGGCCTGAAAGGGGTTGTTTCTGGACAAACTGCAACAATCGGTGCAGGTACAACCGCTAATATTGTTAGTGAAGTGACGCTTACATTTACCGATGCTGTTATGGCTGCTGGTGATGTTATATCTCTGGATGTTAATGGAGCTGCTGCAACATTTAGTAGTGCAGCAGCTGCTGGTGCTGAGGCTGATTCAGATGCCAGACTTACCTCACTTGCTGGTGTTATCAACGGTGATGCTAATTTGTCTGCAAGTTATGTTGCTGGCACGAATACACTAACGATTACGTCAGTCGCAGGTCAGGAATCACTTGATGTAGGTAACCTGACTTTAGCCGGTGGCGCGAATAATAATTTGTCAGCTACATTAGCTGCGGGTGCCTCAACTACATTGGACCCAGCAAATGCGGGTACAACGCTATCTAGTACGGCTGGTGTGACGGACGCTCAGGCTGAGTCAGCTGATGGTTTCAATACAATAACTATGGCCATACAGTCTGACCAGGGTGCCAATGTGCATGCGGTTTCATTTGAGCTGTATGGTGTAACCTCAGGCAATGGTGTAGCAAATGGTGGCACAATCGAAGACCAGTTTGTAGCGGGTATAAATGCGGATGCTGGCTCTATTACGGCTGCATCAACTGGTGCACTAGCATTAACCCTGCAAACTACCAATCCTTCAGTGGATATTCAGGTTGGGGATATTACTGACTCTGATGCAACTAACTTCACTTTTGCCGTTGCAGCCGATGCAAATTCTACAGCGGATACTGCAGATGCAACCATTACCTCCAATACCGCAGGAACTATCGTTAGGTCTGATGGTAACAATATTCTTGCGCTGGATGTGACCTTAGGTGCTACTGCATTTGCCGGGCAGGACATTAATCTTACCGGTGTGGATGTGACCAGTAATTCAGATGTGGCCGATGCTATTGTGACTGCATTAAGCGGTGTTGCCGGCGATGCCAATCTCTCCGTGGTAAAAAATGCTTCAAATGAAGTGGTTATCTCTACTGACAATGAACTCGAGTCAGATATTACCATTACCATTGATGCGGCAACTACAACTAACACAGCCGCGAGTCTTACAGTAACAACACCTGGTGGAACGCTTGGTACAAATGAGAATAATATCCTTAACTTTGCTGGTGCTGATACATTGACCTACACAAGTGTTAGAGAAACCAGTGGATTCTCGGTTGATGGCAATGCTTTAATAGAAACAGGTGGCTCAGGTAATTTCGCATCTGTTGCGACAGGCTCACTGAGCATCACACTAGATGACGGTGTAAGTTTAAACTCCAGTGTTTCTAGCGGCAGTATCTTTACTACGGCAGCGCTAACCAGTGCGACTACGACCAACCTGGGTTTAGCGGCAGCTACCGCAGGTAATAATGTTGAGGCACAAACCTTAACCATTGGTGGTAAATCAGCAGAAACCGTGTCGGTTGCTGCAGACGCATCAGCTGCTACCATAGCCTCTGATATTAATGACAAGTCAAGCTCTACCGGGGTTTCTGCAAAGGCTTCGACTACCGCTGTTTTGAATAACCTCACTAGTGATGGCGTCATATCATTTTCACTGAATGGTATTGATATATCTGCAAATGTAACCACAAACGGCCTGGGTGCTTTAGCAACGGCAATCAATGATCGTACCAGTCAAACCGGCGGTATTACAGCTAAGGTAAGTGATGATGGTGCAAGTGTTACCTTAACAGACTCAAGCGGTGATGATATTTCTATTAGTTCATTCAACAGCTCTGTTGCAACCGATGGAAGCACAGGCACGGCGGTTGATATGGAAGTGACCGGTGGTAGCGGTGTTACTGTAACGCTACGAGACGGTGGTGCTAATTCAGGTGATTTCGACTCTACCGTTATCGGTGGTACGATTGAGTTTCAGTCTGACAGTACCTTTACGATAAGCTCAAGCATTTCTGATGCTGCCGGTGGCCTGTTTTCAGGAGTAGCAGACCAGTTACAGGCAAGTAATTTACAGAATGTAGATTCAGTTGATATTAGTACCGTTGAAGGCGCAAGCAATGCGATTGATATCGTGGATGGAGCCCTGGCTAATATCGATAGTGTTCGTGGTGACTTAGGTGCGATTCAAAACCGCTTTAACTCAACCATATCTAATCTGGGTTCAGCGGTTGAAAATTTCAGCGCAGCGCGAAGCCGGATTATGGATACGGACTTTGCTTCTGAAACTGCAAACCTGACACGGTCACAAATTCTGCAGCAGGCCGGTGTAGCCATGTTAGCTCAGGCTAATCAGTTACCTCAGTTAGTATTGAGCTTGCTACAGTAAGCGTGATGAACAGGTGAGAGCGACCATAACAACTCTGTTCAAACAGGCGTTTGGGGATTTTTCCCCGACCGTCTGTTGGTCGTTCTTAATTTTGAATTATGAAATCGTAAATAGGTGTGAATATGTCTAATGATATTATGACAAATCAGATGCCAAAAGATGTTCGGAATTCACTGACTGTTCAGGCTACCAATGGCCCGCAGACACAAAACCGGCAACAAGTAGAAGTGGAAGAAGGCAAGGAGTTACCGCCTGAAGCCAGTTCTGTAGAAGTTAACAATGAGGAATTGCAACAGGCGGTTGAGGAACTCAATGATCATGTGCAACAAGTTCAAAGGGATCTGTTATTCAGTGTTGATGATAGCAGTGGCCGTACAGTGGTGCGTGTGGTGAACTCCTTAACTGAAGAAGTGGTCAGGCAAATGCCTTCTGAAGAAGTGTTACGTATTTCTCGTAATCTTAAAGAACAGTCAGGCGACCTCTCGGGATTGATATTTAAGGCATCTGCATAGTTGGCATTTAAATTGCGATAGGCTTAACTAAACACGAACAATCCAGGCGATTGTTACCCTAAAGTTAGGTTTATTGATCGAGGTATTCATGGCAACAATCAGTGTAGGTGGAATCGGTTCAGGGCTAGATGTTAATGGCATCCTGGAACAGCTTGTGGCTGCTGAACGTCTGCCGACAGAAAATAGACTTAATTTTAAAGAAGCCACCCTTCAAGCTGAGTTGAGTGCCTTTGGTTCAATTAAAAGTGCTGTCAGTACTTTTCAGTCTTCATTAAGTAATCTTAAGAGCGCCTCATCATTTACAACGACCGGTGTAAATGTTGGCGACACCGATGTATTAACCGCCACCACTACAAGCGTTGCTCAGGAAGGCAGTTATTCTGTTGAAACCCAAAGCCTTGCACAGGCACATTCCCTCGCCTCAATTGCTTTTGATAAGCTGGACGAAACAATTGGCAGCGGTACGTTAACATTCAGTTTTGGTGAAACGGATTATGATCCGGGAACCAGCTTTATTGCCAATGATGATACCTATACCAATTTCGAAAAAAATACTGAACGATCAAGTGAGTCAATTGTAATTGATAGCAGTAATAATACCGTTACAGGTATTCGAGATGCGATAAATGAAAAAGATATAGGGGTTAGTGCATCGATTGTAGATGATGGTGCAGGTTATCGTTTATTACTCACCTCAACCCAGCAAGGCCTGGACAATAGTCTGGAAATTTCCGTTGATGAGGGCACCGGTGGAACGAATACAAATACCGAAGGTTTATCATTACTGGCATTTAATGAGAACGCAACCAATGTTGAGCAAACTCAGGCGGCACAAGATGCAAAAATTACAGTTAATGGCTTAACTCTGTTCAGGGAAAGTAATAGTCTGACCGGTGCCATTCCCGGTGTAACACTGAATATTAAGAAACTGGGAACAACACAGGTAAATGTTACCAATACCAGTAATACACAAGCCCAGGCAAACATTAGCATTTTTGTAAATTCATTTAATGACCTGACTACAACCTTTAATAGCCTGACCAAATTTGGTGGCGAGAATGAGGAAAATGGAATTTTATTAGGTGATACAACTTCGAAAAATGTGCTGCAACAAATTCGTCGTGAAAATGGTAATGCCATTAACAACGGTGGCACATTTAATAGTTTAGCTTCAATTGGTATTACTACCCAACGTGATGGAACACTTTCGTTGGATGCAAAAAAACTAAGTGATGCATTTACTGACGATTTCGACTCGGTTGCACGGTTATTTTATGACAGTGGAAATGCATCTGACAGTAATGTGAGTTTCTCAAATAGCAGTAGTAGTACCCAGGAAGGTAATTACCAGGTGTCGATTAGCAAACTGGCTACACAGGGTAAATTAGTGGGTGAGCCGGTTAGCGGGCCGATAACAATTAATGCCAGTAATGATAGTTTTTCTCTGAATGTAGATGGCAATTCAACCGGGACGATAACGATTAATTCGGGTCTTTACACTGACATGGATACCCTGGCTTCTGAAATTGAAAATAGAATAAATCAACAGGGCAGTCAGAGTGCCAGTGTTTCCGTGAGTTATAGTGGCGGGGCATTTCAAATAAGCTCTTCCAGTTACGGTTCCGCATCAACAGTCACTGTAGCAACCAGTAATAGTAGCCTGAAATTTACAGTGGATGCTGTTTCAAGTTCAGGTGCGAATGTGGTGGGTAGCATAGGGGGCTTGCCGGCAATAGGAAATGGTCAGCAGTTAGTCGGCTCAGGAAAGGCGGCGGGTTTGGAATTAACGGTTAGGGGTAATACCATCGGTAGCCGGGGTGATATTACTTTTTCGAAGGGGCTGGCCGCAAAATTAGATTCAGTATTAAGCGAGTTTCTGGGTAAGGACGGTCAGGTTACCGCTAAAACCGACAGTATCAATAAACAGATTAAAGATATTGAAGAACAACGGCTTGATTTATCAGTTCGGGTTGCCAGTGTTGAAGCGCGTTACAGAAAGCAGTTTACTGCATTAGATGTGCTCATGGGGCAGCTCAATACAACCAGTAGTTTTTTACAACAACAGCTCGACTCTTTGCCGGGTGTTGCTTTTAACCAGAATTAAGTGCCATTTGTTGTGAGCAGTCTGCTATAAACAATAGATGGATAAAAAAAAACCAACAGACAGGTCTAAAAAAGGGCCTCAAAACAGGAATATGCCAATGCAAAATTCAGCAGCAATGAATCAATATAAGCAGGTGGGTGTACAGGCAGCAGGTCATGCTGATCCTCATACCCTAATTCAGATGCTTATTGATGGTGCAATACAGCGTTTAAATACGGCAAAAATGCATATGCAACAAAATAATATTCCACTTAAAGGTGAGAATATTAGTAAAGCGATTTCTATTATTGATGGTTTACGCTCTTCACTGGACATGGAAAAAGGGGGCGAAATTGCAAAAAACCTGGAGTCACTTTATGACTATATGCAGCGTCAGCTACTGGCAGCTAATATTGATAATAAATTAGAAAATATTGAAGAAGTACTGTCGTTAATAAATGAAATTCGCGCGGGTTGGGCGAGTATTCCACAGGATGTGAGGAATAGTAAGATCCAGGGCAAGTAATTCAACCAGGGTAATTAATTTTATATGATACGGCCTAGACAACTACAATGGAAAAATATTTTGCAGATAACCGAACAGTTGCATCGTTTGTCTATTAATGACGACTGGCAGGCGGTGACTAAGCTTGAGTTGGAACGTTTTGGACAATTGCAGGATTTTTTCTTAACAGCTGTTGCAAAGGCAGAAGTGGATGAAATTGAAGAGGGTATTCGGCAAATGATGAAAAGTGATGAATTATTAAAGCAACATATAATTCGTCAGCAGCAGAATATTTCTGAGGGTGTTAAGAAAATATCTACGGGTCAGAAGGCCATTAAGGCTTATGGGCATTTTCAGAAGTAGTGCTTTATAGTTCTTTGTCAAACTATTTTATCAGCTCGTTCGCAAACTTTTTAAATTTATGAATTTATAGAAAATTTCAAATGACAGTTTTTTGACATTCAGGAAATCTCTGCTTTACTCTCTAAGTAGAAAGATTTATAAAAGCAGGTCAATTATGTCCAACACCTCGCCGCAACCTGAGATTTTACTGGTTGAAGACGATTCACAGTTATTTAACGAAATAAAGTCACTAATGAGCTTTGTGGGGTTTGATACCTTTTATGTGAATGACCTTGATGCATTAACCGGGGCCTTAAACAGTAGTGAGTTTAGCTGTGTTTTACTTGGTGAATTTCAGGGAGAAAGTTCTAGAGTGGAAGCGCTGCGAAAAATTCAGTCATCAGGATTTTCAGTTTTATTATTTAACCAGGATAAAAGCAACCTGGATAAATACCAGTCCCAGTTTGAAAATGTTTTATCTTATCTGGAAATGCCTCTGAAATATGAACCAGTGGCACAGGCACTTAATCAAGTTAGTCATTTAACCGAAGTAACTAGTGGCACTGCGGTTAGTAAACTGGTCAGTAGAGTACCTAAACTGGGTGGTAGCAGTGCCGCTATTCAATATGTGCGTACCATGATCGAACAGGTGTCGAAAACCGATGCCAGTGTATTGATATTAGGCGAGTCTGGAACGGGTAAAGAAGTTGTGGCGCGAAATATTCATGCTCTATCTAATCGCTGTAAAGCGAGTTTTGTACCCGTAAACTGTGGTGCAATTCCCGCGGATCTTTTAGAAAGCGAGTTATTTGGTCATGAAAAAGGGGCCTTTACCGGCGCTATAAATTCTCGTCAGGGGCGTTTTGAACTGGCGGAAAAAGGTACACTATTTCTTGATGAAATAGGTGACATGAGTTTACCAATGCAGGTAAAACTTTTACGGGTTTTACAGGAGCGTACATTTGAACGTGTTGGAAGCAATAAGAGCATTCAATCGGATGTGCGTATTTTAGCGGCAACCCATCGAAATCTGGAAGAGAATATTAAAGAGGGTAAATTTCGTGAAGATTTATTTTATCGCCTAAATGTATTCCCCATTGAGTTACCCTCATTACGTGAACGCCTGGAAGATGTACCGTTTTTATTACAGGATCAAATTGATAAATTAGAAGCCGATAATCGAGGTACGGTTCGATTAACTGCTGAAGCAACTGAAATGCTCAGTCAATACTCCTGGCCCGGAAATGTACGTGAGTTATCAAACCTGGTGGAACGCTTATCAATTTTATATCCAGATAGTATTGTTGATGCCCAACACCTGCCTCCTAAATACCAGCCCGCATCTGCATTCCAGCTGGAAGCTGAAACGTTTAAATCTAAGCCGCCGTTTAATCCAGCACTCATGTTTGCCGATCTGGATGAAAATGATGAGATAGAAAAAAGTTTGCTGAAAAAATTACCCACTGACCTGCCTAAAAAAATATCCGATGGTTTAACTAAACCCCCTATAACAACTGATGACTCAAAACTGGATGATGATGGCCTGAATTTAAAAGAGCATCTTGCGGGGCTGGAAGTGCAATTAATCAAACAGGCTCTGGGAAAAACAGGTGGTGTCGTTGCCCATGCGGCTAAGCTGCTTAAAATGCGTCGGACGACATTAGTTGAGAAACTTAAAAAGTACGATATAAAAGCATAAAAGATAGTTGTAAGTCAGAAGTCGTAAATCAAAAGCGGTCTCTCCTATGGAGAGTTCGCTTTTTTGTGTTTTGACTTACGACTTCTGACTATTTTTCCACGGCAAACCCCCTCCCTCTTAGCCGGTTAATTGACTCCTATTTGCCGTAGCATGTATAACTATATGAAAAGCAAGGAAAAATGTTTTTGGCACACTAAATGCTCCGCTACTACCAAGTTGAATAAATGTGACATAAACACGACATGCAACAAACAGCGAACATACAACCCGTAGCTCAGGCCCTAAGCCTTGACCCTAAGTCCTTGCAGGACCCGGCACAATTAGTGGCGGCGTTTGAGCAATTTGGACGTCTATCTGATCAATTACAACAGTCTTATCAGGAGCTCGATAATCGGGCTGCGGCGTTAACTGAACAGCTTGCTTCTGCACAGGATGAGCGCTTAAAGCAACTGGCTGAAAAAGAACAACTGGCTCATCACCTACAAACACTTTTAAATGCATTACCCGTGGGTGTTTTGCTGGTTGATGAAAGAGGTGTCATAACCACGGCAAATCCAGTGGCGGAATTATTTCTTGAACAGAGTTTAATTGGTAAAGACTGGCGTCGAGTTTATGCGCACAGTGTATCCCGTCATAGTGAGCAGGATTTATTTCTAAATTCAGGTCGTATTCTTAGTTTAAAAAGACAATCCCTTGATGTTACGACTGATAAAAATAACCAGGGTGAAATTATTTTATTAGATGATATCAGCGAACAACGCATGCTGGAGGGTTTAGCTGATCGACAAAATCGTTTAGCCGCTATGGGGCAAATGGCTGCGGGCCTGGCTCACCAGTTGCGCACTCCTTTAGCTTCAGCGGTGTTATACGCATCACAGCTTGATCAGTTTACTGCGGATAATCCTAAACAGAATAAAGCCGTTGAAAAAGTTCGCACCTGTATGCGTTATCTGGAAAAGTTAATTAATGATATGTTGATGTATGCAAAGGGTGGCGAGTTTGCGGAACAGAAATTTCAGTTAAATGATTTACTGGTTACATTTAATACGCGTATTGAAAATACTATTAGAGAAAAAAATACCCAGTTAACTATTATCAGCCAATTGAATGATATTCAGTTAACAGGAAGTTTAGATGCGTTGGTAAGCGTGTTAATTAATTTGCTCGAAAATGCAATGCAGGCCAGTGAGGGTGACTGTAAAGTTGAGCTTGAAGCTTATCAGCAGGCTGATTATCTGATTTTAGCAGTACGTGATAACGGCCCTGGCTTGAGTGTTGATCAACAAACAAAAATATTTGAACCTTTTTTTACCCAAAGAGAGGGCGGCACTGGTCTGGGGCTTTCTGTTGCACAATCTATAGTACAGGCTCATCACGGTGATTTACTGGTTCGTTCACAACCGGGTAAAGGTTCAAGTTTTTATATTTGTTTGCCTTTTAATAGAGGTGAGCAGTTCCTGGCTAGTGGTCAAAAAACTATGCTTAATCCCAAAAAAATGAAAAAAGCTGATCAAATTATAGGGAATATAAATGGAGAAAATATATGAGTCAAAATAAACAACAATGCTTTGATGTTTTAATTGTTGAAGATGATGAACAACTTCGTGAAGCCATTTGTGATACCTGTGAAATGTCGGGTTATTCGGTGCTAAGTGCGGAACATGGCCAGGCCGCTCTGCTAAGGTTAAATGAGCAGCAATTTAAACTGGTGATAAGCGATGTTCAGATGCAGCCCATGGATGGTGCAGAATTATTAAAGCAAATTAAAATGAAATACCCTGATTTACCCGTGGTCGTCATGACTGCTTATGCAAGCATAGAAAAGGCAGTTGATTTTATGCGTCTGGGTGCAGCGGATTATCTGGTTAAACCATTTGAAGTGGAAGCCTTGCAACAGGTTATTAAAAAATTAATAAGCAAAGAAGTTGTAGTGAAGCATGAAACTGAACTTCTGGCAGAAGATGAAAAAATGCGTTCATTAAAATTGCTTTCCAGTAAAGTGGCGCAAAGTGATGCAACTGTTTTGCTGTGTGGTGAAAGCGGGGTCGGTAAAGAAGTTTTTGCCCAGTTTATACATAATCAGTCGAAGCGGGCCGAAGAAGAGTTTGTCGCCATTAACTGCGCCGCGATTCCTGAAAATATGCTCGAAGCGGTATTGTTTGGTTATGAAAAAGGTGCATTTACCGGGGCTGTTCAGGCAACACCAGGTAAATTTGAGCAGGCGCAGAATGGTTCTTTATTGTTAGATGAAATATCTGAAATGGATGCGGGATTACAGGCTAAACTACTACGCGTATTACAGGAAAAAGAAGTTGAACGATTAGGTGGTCGTAAAACAATTAAGTTAAATGTGCGAGTACTGGCAACAACTAATCGTAACCTGAAAGAAGAAGTGACAAATGGTCGCTTCAGGGAAGATTTATTTTATCGACTCAGTGTGTTTCCTATACAAATTCCCTCATTACGTGAACGTGTGGCGGACATTATTCCAATTGCCAATAAACTGTTAAACAGGCAGAGCGAAAAGTCGTGTGAAATGATAACTTTAACCGCAGATGCGCAACAAAAATTACTTAACTATTCCTGGCGAGGAAATGTGCGCGAGCTGGATAATGTAATACAGCGAGCACTTATTTTTAAAGAAAGTAATGAAATAACCGCAGCTGATATTCACCTTGAAGCTGATGATTATGATTTAGTGAGTACACAACAAAAAACAGATACGGTTCAGGACTCGGAGTTAGTGAATGGCCTTAAAGATCGAGAACAACAACTTATTCTTGAAGCGCTAAAAGCGGGAAAGGGTAGCCGTAAATATGCGGCAGAAAGGCTGGGTATCAGCCCAAGAACATTGAGATATAAATTAGCCCGAATGCGTGACTCTGGAATAACAGTTTAAAGTAATTGCTTTGTAGGTGCTCCTTTAGGTGCATATTACCTAGTTAATATAAAAATTATTATGTGCACCTAAAGGATCACCTACAGTTAATTAAGCGGAGATATTTATGAGTGATATGAATATAAATCAGGTATTAGCGCAGATGCGGGTTTTGGAGGCACAGGCTAAATTGCAGGTGGGTCCGGAATCACTTTCAGTTAATGAAGTGCAGGGAACCCAACAAACAGATTTTTCAGAAGTGCTGGCAAACTCATTAAATAATGTGAATGATAATTTAATGTCTGCTGGTAAAATGGCTAAAGCATTTGAAAAAGGTGACTCTGGAATCTCTATGGCAGAGTTAATGATTAATATGGAAAAAGCCAGTGTTTCTTTTCAGGCGATGACTCAGGTTAGAAATAAACTCTTAAATGCGTATCAGGAAATAATGAATATGCCGGTTTAAGAGATACTCATAAGTCTTAACTTTTAAGACTTATGAGTTCTTTTATAAAGCATAAGAAATTTCAGTGAGTTAAAAGGTTTGAAAATGGCAGAGCAAGCAGCAGTACAGAATACAACAATGATGATTCCCGTGCCTCGATTTATTGGTGCAATATTAGGTGTTGTGGTTACCGTATTGGTGAGTATCGGTATTTATACCTGGGGTACTACGCCAAGTTTTTCATCTTTATATACCGGGCTTGAGCCGGGTGATGCAGCAGAAGTTGTTGCCGCATTACAGGCGGCCGCTATTCCCTATGAACTCAATGCGGTGTCTGGTTCAGTCATGGTTGAGTCGGGTCGAGTGCATGAAGCACGATTAAATTTAGCCGCCCAGGGTTTACCAAAAGGTACTGCGATTGGTGTTGAAATGTTGCAGCAGGAGCAGAGTTTCGGTACTTCACAGTTTGTTGAAAGTGCGCGCTATCATCATGCTATGGAAACAGAATTCGCTAGAACAATTGGTACTATGCGTAATGTAAAATCGGCCCGTGTGCATCTGGCAATTCCAAAGCATTCAGTGTTTGTACGTAAACAACAGAAACCCAGTGCATCCGTTGCGTTAAATTTATATGGCGGTCGTACCATAGAGCAGGGTCAGGTTAATGCCATTGTTCATATGGTCGCTTCAGGTATCGCAAATTTATCAGCAGAAAATGTTACCGTGGTCGACCAGAATGGACGATTGTTATCTTCGGGTGATCTGGCCAGTAATGTGGCAATGACGGCCCGTGAATATGATTATTCACGACAGGTTGAGCGTGATTTTGAGCAACGTATCGAGCATTTACTTGAACCTGTTATGGGTGTGGGTAAAGTACGTGCAACCGTCAATGCGAAAATTGATTTTACTCAACAGGAAAGTACGGAAGAATTATTTAATAATGAAAATAAAACTTTACGTAGTGAACAATCTTCACGCTCACAACGGTTTAACAATGGTGATGGTCGAGGAGTTCCCGGTGCATTGGCAAACCAGCCACCTGAGGGTGGTCAGTTAGTACAGGGCACCGGTGCTGCGGGAGAGGGGGTTAATAATCAGGCGGTGTCAAATAGCAGTCAGGATAGTGTGAGAAATTATGAGGTGGATCGTACTATTCGTCACTCACGTCTGAATAGCGGAATTATTCAACGACTTACCGTGGCGGTTTTAGTTGATGATCGGGTTGTTGTAGAAGAGGGAGAGACAACAAGAACGCCTTTAACCAAAGACGAAATTACTCGTATTACTACATTGGTACAACAGACCATCGGGTTTGATCAGCAAAGGGGAGATTTGGTGAATGTGATTAATGCATCATTTACACCTTTAGAAGCGATCGAGGAGTTACCCGAAGCCTCAATAATGGACAATAAGTGGGTACAATTCGCACTAAAATGGATATGGCCGTTTATACTCATACTAGTGGTTATTTTTACGATCCTTAAACCCTCTATAAAAGGACTTACCTCGTATGTTCCACCAACGCCTGCTTTAGAATCTCCAGAAGGTGGTGAAGGAGAAGTTGGAGGAGAAGCTGGGGGAGAAGGAGAAGGAGAAGGAGAAGGAGGAGAAGGCTTAGCTCAGCTTGAGCATCAGGATTCTGCAATACCTTTACCGACTGACCACGATGAAAAAGTAGAGTTTGCTAAATCAATGGTACAACAGGACCCGTTGAAAGTAGCAAATGTAGTAAAAGACTGGGTAGGCAACGAAAACTAATTTTGTGTGAGTAAAAATGGTAGAAGAAACGAGTGCCTCTTTAACGGGCGTACAACGAGCCGCTATTTTGTTAATGGTAATGGGTTCAGAGAACGCTGCGGAAGTTTTAAAACACCTAAACCCAAAGGAAGTTCAGGCTTTGGGTGGTGCAATGGCGAACCTTGAGAATGTAAACAAGGTGACCATGAACAAAGTGATGGATGATTTTATTGCCGAAGTGGGTGACCAGACATCTATGGGTATCGGTCAGGAAGACTATATTCGAAATATGATGATTAATGCTTTAGGTGAAGATAAAGCAAATAACATGATTGACCGCATATTACTGGGAAGCGGTAATAAAGGACTGGAATCTTTAAAATGGATGGATGCAAGATCAGTTGCTGAAGTGATTCGACTAGAACACCCTCAAATTATTTCCATCGTTTTATCTTATCTTGAACCCGATCAGTCCGCTGAAGTACTCAAAATGTTACCGGAGAGAGCGCGCCCAGATATATTAATGCGCGTTGCTGCATTAGAAGGTATTCCGCCTAAAGCGCTTCAGGAACTGGATAAAATTATGGAGAAACAATTTTCTGGTAGTCAAAGTGTCAGCCAAAATACCATGGGTGGTTTAAAAACTGCTGCTAATATTCTTAACTTTATGGAGTCCTCGATTGAAAGTGCGATTATGGATTCAATTGCGGAACATGACCAGGATATGCAGGAAGGAATATCTGAATTGATGTTCGTGTTTGATAACTTAAACGATGTTGATGATCGTGGTATCCAGGCATTGTTGAGAGAAGTTTCTACGGACAGTTTAACCCTTGCACTGAAAGGTGCAGATGAAGAGCTTAAAGAGAAAATACTAAAGAATATGTCTAAACGTGCTGCTGAAATGTTACGTGAGGATATGGAAGCTCGCGGCCCGGTACGTTTAAGTGAAGTGGAAGTCGCACAGAAAGAGATCATTAGTACCGCGCGTCGACTCGCCGAAGAAGGTGATATTGTTCTGGGTGGTAGTGGTGGTGAGGAAATGGTTTAAACCCCTTTATTCAACAAAGATATTTAACTTATGTCAAAACCATTCAAAGTCCCTGAAAGTGAAATCAAGCATTACGTGCCCCCTGAGCTTAGTGGCAATATTGTAGGCATGAATGAGGAAGCATTACGGCCTCAAACAGTAGAAGAAATCGAGGCCTTACAAAAACAGGCATATGAGGAGGCCGTTAAAGAAGGATATGACGCAGGCTTAAAAAAGGGACTTCAGGAAATGTCAGTGAAGGCAAGTAAATTGCAGGCTACGATACAGAATATGATTAACTTTTTGCAGCAACCTTTAAAGGATTTAGATAAACAGGTTGAGTATCAACTGGCCGAGCTATCTATTTTACTTGCAAATCTGTTATTACAAAAAGAAAGCAAACTGGATGCTGAGCATATTCAAAATCTGGTACATAATTCACTCGAGTATTTACCGGTTAAATCACGTGATATCCAGGTGCGTTTAAATTCTGAAGATATTGCCTTGTTAAACCAGGCAGAAATAGACACCAACGAACAAAGTTGGCGTTATATCACTGATAATACAATTTCTCCTGGTGGTTGTATTATTGAATCATCAGCTTCCCATATTGATGCTACGGTCGAGACCCGGGTGCAGCAATTAGTTGAGCAACTTAGTTTGCATCAGGAAGATGATGTCGATTCAGGCAGTGAGTAAAGGTGAGTATGGCGATGATGTTAATTTTTTCATCCGTTATTCGGGTTATTAGTCTTTTGCAGTTTCTATACTTCACTTTTATGTGCACTTTAGTTCTAGCTTTTCTTTTCAAATTACTCAACAGATTAGTTCAGGTTTATGATGCAGCAGAGTGATTATTTCAAAAGCTGGGAAGATAACCTGAAAAAAATTCAGACACGCATAACGCCTCCTGAGCCGGTTGTTGAAGGTCGTTTAACCAGAATGGTTGGTTTAACACTTGAGGCCATTGGTTGTGAGGCGGCGGTAGGTACGAGTTGTAATATAATTGCACCGGGAAATCATAGTATTGAAGCTGAGGTCGTGGGTTTTTCCGGAGATAAAACCTATTTAATGGCAATGGGTGAAAGCCGCGGTTTAATTCCAAATGCAAAAGTAATTCCAGTTGGTCATTCGAGTTCAATAGAAATTTCCGAAGCTTTTCTGGGACGAGTGATTGATGGTAGAGGTCGCTCTTTAGATGGTAAGGGGCCGATTAAAAAGAATCATGATCTGTCTGCTAATATGCCCCTCGCAGGTAAACCCATCAATCCCTTGCTACGTGACCCTATTAAACAACCTTTAGATGTGGGGGTGCGCGCAATTAATGCTTTGCTTACCGTGGGCCGTGGCCAACGTATGGGGTTGTTTGCGGGCACCGGTGTGGGTAAAAGTATTTTGCTGGGTATGATGACAAAGTATACGGAAGCAGATGTGATTGTGGTTGGCCTGATTGGTGAGCGGGGGCGTGAAGTAAAAGAATTTGTACAGGATATTTTAGGTGCGGATGGAATTAAGCGTGCCTGTGTCGTTGCTGCACCGGCTGACTCATCTCCACTGGTGCGAATTCATGGTGCAATGTTAGCGACCAGTGTTGCAGAATATTTTCGCGACCAGGGTAAAAAAGTTTTATTGCTAATGGATTCTTTATCACGATTTGCCCAGGCACAACGTGAAATTGGTTTATCTATTTCTGAGCCCCCGGCAACGAAAGGTTATCCTCCCTCAGTGTTTGCGCGTATTCCCCAGTTAGTTGAAAGGGCGGGAAATGGTCAGGCGGGGCAGGGCTCAATTACGGCTTTCTATACCGTGTTAACCGAAGGCGATGATAACAACGACCCAATTGCTGATGCGGCACGGGGTATTTTAGATGGCCATATTGTGCTGTCGCGTCAGTTGGCAGATATGGGGCAATACCCGGCGATTGATCTTGAGGCTTCGGTGAGTCGTGTTATGCCGATGGTAACTACCGATAGTCAGTTGCAGCAAAGTCAGCAAATAAAGCAACTATACTCACTGTATGAACAAAATCGAGACCTGATTAATGTGGGGGCTTATCAACAGGGTACCAATTCAGCAATTGATCAGGCCATTAGCATGCAACCTCATATTCAGGAATTTATGCGTCAGAGTATGGGAGAGGCGGTTCCGATCCAGCGCAGCCAGCAGATGCTTGGTCAGTTGCTGGCTCAGGCTGAGGTTAAAGAAGCTTGATTAACAAATTGTAAGTCTTAAGTCGTCAGTCAAAGCGGGCAGGCTGCACCTGGTTGTTTTGATCTGGCTTTTGACTTACGACTTAAGACTTATGACTATGATTTAATGCGCTCAAAACGAATCCAGCCTATCGCAAAACATGCAGACCAGCTACAGCAGCAGGCAGTACAGATATTTGTGGCCGCACAACAGGCTGTGGTTGATGCACAGTTACAGCTAGAGCAGTTAATTGAATATCGTAATGAATATAGTAACGGGCGGGTAGTGCCCAGATCAAATGCGACACAGTTAAGAGACTATCAGTTGTTTTTGAATAAATTAAATCAAAGTATTGAGCAGGCGCGGCTCAATATTCTTAATAAAAAACAACTCTGTGAACAGCAGAAAATCAACTGGCTTAAAACCCGTTCACGGAGCAAGGCGCTTGATGCGGTGATTGTAAAATACCAGATTCAGGAAGTGCAGATTGAAGCGAGAATAGAGCAGAAGGAACAGGATGAATTTGCTAGTAGGCTGAAAAGACAGTCGTAAGTCAAAGCGGACAAGCTGCGCTTGTGTGTTTTGATGTTTCTTTTGACTTAAGACTTACGACTATTTTCAATATTGGCCCATCTATTGCTCCTGTCTTAGTATTACTATTAATTCTGAGACAGGTGGTTTATGGAATTGCTCCAGAAAATCGATATAAAAGCGGCTAGCAATGGGCAAAAATCGATGGATAAGCAGACTCATTTAAAAGGGGCTAGCAATGAGAATACGGGAAAAAATAAGCTTTTTGAAGAACAGCTAAATAAACAGATTGATCAGGTGAAAGAAAAATCTGATTATAAAAAAGTTGATGATAATCAGCAGGTTAGTGCTTCAAAAGAAGAAAATAAAGCTGTTGTTGATGAGCTGGATGATGATCAGCCAACTATTTCAGGTTCTACGATTTCCATAGAATCTGAACCTGATAATGAAATTTCAGAGAATATATTAAGTGATCCGCAACTGGATGAAAGTCCGAGCTTTTTAATGGCTACTTTATTGCCGGAAGAAGGCAGTGATTTGCCGCTTTCTAATTTCGCTACTCAAGTAGCTAACCTAAAACAATCAGGTCAGGCGTTTTCTGCAAATCAAAATCCAGTGCAGGAGCATTCAATTGAGGTGGGTTCTGTAATTGAGAAAGCTCAACAACACATCAGTGAACTTATTAACAAAATGCCGCAAAAATTAGCCAAGCAGAGTCCGCAATCATTATCGGCAGATGTTAGCATAGCTAAACCACTGAATGTGTCCACAAATTTAACCTCTATTTTGCCAGAGAAGACAAATATTCAGGACATGCGCTATACAAAAATTGTTAGTGAGATGACTACAACAGATGTCATTACACAAACAACTCGCTTGCAACAGGTTCCATTAACAACATCGGTATCTGCTAATCTGTCATCGGCACAAACTATTTTAACGGGCCCAGTTACTGAGTTAACCAGTGCATTTAATACGGCACCACTTAGCAATACATTAAATTCATCCATAGCAGCCAATATACAAAACCCTAACTGGTCACAACAAGTGGCTCAGCAGGTTTCGTATATGATTAAAGGTGGTTTTCAACAGGCTGAGATAAAATTGAATCCAGCTCATCTAGGGCCAATGGAAATTAAATTGATGATGAATGATGATCAGGCGAGTATTAACTTTGTTGCACAACATGCACCGGTGCGTGATGCTCTGGATAGTGCTTTACCCAGATTAAAAGAAATGCTTGAACAACAGGGTTTAAATTTATCTGATGTGGATGTATCTACTCAGTCAGAACAACAACAGGCCAGTGCAGAATCGCAAGAGCAGGGTAGTGAAACTTCGCAACAAGGGGCATCAAATGAACAGGCAGAGACAAGTAGTGTCGAACAGGAATTAATTGCTAATATGGATGTAAATTCTGGGGTGAGTATTTTTGCCTGAAGATTAAAAGCTGTTTACCGAAAATAAATGATAATGCTTTATTTGTGTCGCCTGCTATGCACTACATTAGTGATAATGGTGGATCCGCTTCGCTTGATCCACCCTATGCAATATTTGAGTTCTTCTGGTTTGCGGTGATAATTTTTTTCTTTTGAATAACTATTTGTTCTCGCTAAGCAAACTAATAACTGTATGCAATAATTTACCTGAATCAACAGGTTTTTTTAATAAAGCACGTATGTGTAAGTCTTTGGCACTTTCCTTGTCAAGTAAATCACTATGACCCGTACAGATAATAATCGGAAGTTCAGGTTTGATCTCCAGCATTTGCATGGCGAGTTTATCCCCGGTAATCACAGGCATGGTCTGGTCGCTTACAATTAAATCAAAATTATCTGGTTTGTTTTTAAATTCGCGCAGAGCCTCTACTGAATCACAGATAACTGTGACATTAAAGCCCATGCCTCTGAAAAGTTCACCCATATATGATGCAACACTATTTTCGTCATCAACAACCATTATGTGTTTATCATTGATATCTGAAATGTTTATTTCATTGTTGACAGGTTGTTTGTCGGTAGTTGATTCTTCGGCTATTTTAAATAATAACTGAATACAGTTGCCTGGATTTTCATGGCCTTCACCTAAATGACTGTTTGAAATTATCAGGTGTCCTTCGGAGTCATGAATCATGTGGTTTACAAAAAATAATCCTGAACTCATGTCTGTTTTATTGCTTGAAAATATTTCAGAAAGTTTACTTTTATCAATTCCTGGGCCATTATCATGAATAGAAAGCGTTACATAATTACCGTTAATGCTTGTATTACAGGCAGAACAATTAGTATCTGATATTTCATTCATATCCAGTTTGATATTAATTTTTCCTTTTCCTTGAAGGGCATTACGCGAGTTTGTAAGTAGATGCATTAGCATTTGATTAAATTTTGAAGCGTTTACTTTAACTGCAGGTAAATCATTGTTAATGTTTAGTTGCATGTCAATTGTTTCAGGTAAAGCCGAATGTAACATTTGAAGTGTACCCTTTAACATAGAGGGTAATAAAATTGCCTTATTTGGTGTGTCATCCTGCAGGTTAATGCTTTGTAGTTGCGCAATAATATCCCTGGCCTTTATGCCGGAATCATGAATTTGTGTTAAATATTTATGCAGCTTTGTATTATTTTTATCTATGGCTTCAAAGGCTAGTTCAGAAAAACCTAATATACTCGCTAGAATGTTATTGAAGTCATGGGCTATGCCGCCAGCAAGCATAGCAATGGCTTCTACTTTTTGTGCTTTGTGTAATTGTTCTTCAAGTTTTTTTTGTTCTTTTTCTGATATTAATATTTCAGTTATGTCTTCTCCTGCAGATAGAATAGCATTTACTTTTCCGTGCTCATTCAATAATGGCGATGTTCTCCATCTTATTTGTCGTATGTTATTACTTTTGTTAATTATGGGTATTATATTTCCATTAATGTTTTGAATGTTTTCCTTTATAGTTTTATTGTTCAGGAAATTGTTAAAATAGTTTTTAATAATATCCTTATTATTGGCAGGTATGAATGTATTAATAAAATTCATACCTGAAAGCTCTTTCTGGGTATAGCCAAGAATGGATGCAGCATGACGATTTGCAAGTAGTATTTTATCTTTAGTATCCATTACGATAAATACAACCTCTGCAACATCCAGGTAATTTCTTGAAAGTTCACGTTCATGCCTGAGAGCGAGTTCCATGTTCTGTCGATAAACGGCTTCAGCAAGAATATTACAGACGGATTGTAGAAAATGAATCTCGTCTTCATTCAGGGTTTTGTTTTTTTCACAAAACAGGCTGAAAATTCCAAACGGGTATTTTTTGTCACCTATAAGAATGCAGATTGCACAGCTGTAATTTTCATTTAAAAATTCTTCTGGTATTTTAAAGCGTTTTTCATCTGTTAGTGATTCACAAATAACAGGTCGCTCACTATGCAGGGTGTATTCAAGAATATTACTTTGTGTGATATTTATAACAGTATTTTTCGAGTTTAAATGGGAAGTGTTGTAAGTTGTGCGTACTAAAGCATGCTTTTTATTTTCGCCTATTTCTAAAATTAGACCAGTGCTGATATTTAAAGACCCACATACAACAGATAGTGTTTGCTCAAACAGGTCATTTATTGGGATGTTGTTGAGTGATATTTGTCCAAGAATTGCAATAAGTCCCTGTCGGTGTGCTCTTTGTTTTAAATTGTCTATAAGTTGCCGTCGGTGACTTATGTCTATAAAGGTAGCAATATAGCGACTTGCATGGTTATTTGAAGTTACTGGTTTTATAGTTGCATCTAACCAGATTAGTTTTTTTGTTTTGTGGTTGAGTTGAAGTTCACCTTTCCACGTTTCACCCTGTTGTAGAGTTTTAATAAGAAAGGCATAAAGGCTATTTGACTGGTCGCCGTGTTTCATTTTTAGCAGGTTTAATTCGCTAAGTTCATTCTCATTATATCCGGTTAACATTTTGAAGTTTTCATTGGAATAAAGAACAGATAAATTATCGTCGAATATGCAAATAGTTGAACAGTCATATAGCTGCTCTAATATTTCTATATCAATTTTTCTTGTACCGGGCATTACCTAAGCTTGGTCGTTGATATCAAGTATGGTGTTAATGCTCGTTCTAAGTTCACCTATGGTGAAAGGTTTTTTGAGGGTGTCTACAGCACCTACAAGTTTTGCGATGGGCAGATAATCAAACCGGCCAGTAATTCCTCCGCCACCAGATATAGCAATGATTTTAATATCTGGATAGGTTTTCTTGAATTCCATAATCATATCAATGCCGTTTTTCTCGGGTATAACTAAATCAGCTATTAATAAATCAATAGGGGTGTTTTTATATATTTTCTCGGCATCCTCTACAGTTTCAGAAGTGAATACCTCATGTTCATTTGATAATGCCTGTTCAATAAAAACCAGAATTGATGTGTCGTCATCTACTACTAATATGTTGCTCATGAGTGACTCCTGGTTAGGCGTATATTTCGCTTATATGAACCTGAATGAGATGCTCTGGTTCAGTTATTAATTAATAGTTTATGTTAAATTAGTATTAAGTTTGAAAAATTTAAAACAGCTCAACATCTCCGCCATCATCCATTGATTGTTGTTGTATTGGACTGTTATTTGTCTGCGTTATTTCTAAGTCAGCTTTTTTTAAAATTTCTTCAAGTTCAGGAACTAACTTCTGACAGATTGTATTTATATCTGAGTTGTTGCTTATTGTTGTTGAAATAAATTCATTAGCACTGTTTAAAGTATTTATACAGATTAGTCGTTTATTGATGTGATCTGTTAACTGGGTAATCATATCTTCAAACTGTAGAGAGTGTATGGCGAGACCAACATGCTTATTTAATAGATTGGAAATATCAGAAATAGCACTAAGTTGATTTGCGGTATCTTCATTTTTAGATTCTATCTCATTCATCAAATGATCAAGATGACTTTTATTAGAGATGGTCATGTCCATGTCAGTAGATGCCATTTTACCAACTTGACTGCTTGCCATTTCAATTGTTGAGACCGTGTTACTGAATTGGGTGCGTATCTGGTTACTAAAGCTTTGGCTGCGTTGTGATAAAGAGCGAACTTCATCGGCGACGACAGCAAAACCTCTACCCTGCTCACCCGCACGGGCTGCCTCAATTGCTGCATTTAGTGCTAAGAGGTTTGTTTGTGCGCTTATTGAATCCATTTCATTAAGTAATTTTATTACCTGTTCATAATCATCTTTAATCATATTTAACGAATTAACCAGTTCCATACTTTGAGAACTCATTTGGGTAATATTCTCAACCATAAGTTTTAAAGAGTCGGCTGCTTCTATCGCTATACCTTTTATAGTGTGATGCTCTTCAGATTCATTCGATGTTTCTTCGACCAGAGCATAAACCATATTTTTCTGTTGTGTTGATTCAGTCTCTAAGCCTTGAAAACTGGCTACAAGGCCGATTATAGCACCATGTAAAAGACGTTGAATTTGCATATTTTCATCGCTTACAGTTGCTATTTCTTTTTGGTTAGTTTGATGTAGCTGGTTTAACAGAGTTTGGAGTTGATTTATTTGTGTGTTGTTTTCAGCATTAAATACAGAGGGTGTTTTTTTAGAGGTGTTATTAGTTGATAGTTTAATCGCTATTAAACTAATTATAATTATGCTGGAAAAAAGTAAATAAATTAACCAATTTTCAGGATATACACTAAAAGTAATCAGGCAAAGTAAAGATATAATAATGTAAAGAAGGTGATATTTAGCATTACTCATAGTTTATTTTAAATTCCGTCATCTTAGTGCTTAATTATCTTTTTAGAACTAATAATCCATAATACTGGTGTTATATGTTGATTTCTTACCTGGTGGTGAAACTTATTATTTTTAGCTTTAACAGAGTTTAGTAACAACTTACGTTTTTGCAAGTTTATAAAGATAGGTTAAAGAAGCTATTCTCGATGGCAATTTTGCACAACCATGGCTAGATCTGAGATTTACCGGCTAAATACATTTGTATTTAAAAATGCGGAAAATAGAGATGTCACCTTCAATCCTGGCTTAGAAAATATCACATATTTTAATGCTGATGTGTGGTGGAAACCACAAACATAGTCTATACATACATTCATAAGAGATAGACTTAAAAGAATTAGACGCTTTAATTCCAGAGGATAGCTGAGGGGGTTATATCAAAATGGCAACAATATTAGCAGTCGACGACTCTGCATCAATGAGGCAAATGGTGTCATTTACCCTCAAAGGTGCAGGTTTTCAGGTAACTGAAGCAGTAGATGGTCAGGATGCGCTAAATAAAGCAAAGTCACAACAGTTTGATCTGGTTATTACTGACGTCAATATGCCGGTTATGGATGGTATTACTTTTATAAAGAATCTGCGTGGTGAAGCTAATTATAAGTTTACACCAATGTTGATGCTGACTACTGAATCTGCTGCTGATAAAAAGTCAGAAGGAAAAGCTGCCGGCGCTACAGGCTGGATTGTAAAACCGTTTAATCCTGATCAACTACTAAATACCGTAAAGAAAGTATTGGGATAAAACTCAAGGGGGAGCTATTTAATGTCAATTGATCTTGAGCAGTTTCATGAAACTTTCTTCGAAGAAAGCTTTGAAGGCCTTGATATTATGGAATCGGGTCTGTTAGAGCTTGAGCATGGTGAAGTTGACCTGGAAAATATCAACACTATATTCCGTTCAGCGCACTCTATTAAGGGCGGTAGTGGAACCTTTGGTTTTACTGCTGTAGCTGAATTTACCCATGATATGGAAACACTGTTAGATCAGATGCGAAATGGTGAACGTCAGGTAACGGTGCCAGTGGTTGAAACTTTATTAGGCAGTGTTGATGTATTGCGAAGTATGCTCAATGCCATAAGGGATGGTTCTGAAATAGATGTAAATAATGTGTCGCAAATGACCGCATCTATTAAGGGTATTTTAGGTGTTGAAGATGCCGCTTCAGGTACACCGGAGGTAGAAAAATTAAGCCAGGCAGCAAAAGGCTGGGTTGTTCATTTCAGGCCCTATGTTGATATTTTGAAAACAGGCAATGATTCGGTACGCCTGTTGCGTGAGCTGAATTCTCTTGCAGATCAAATTGAAGTAACCGTTGATAATGAATCCCTTCCCCCATTAACTGAATTAGAACCTGAAGAATGCTATCAATCCTGGAGTATTAAATTAATCGATGCAGAGGTAAGTGAAGATGAAATTCGAGAAGTATTTGCCTGGGTTGATGATGAGTGTGATTTAAAAATCGAAGCAATGGTTGAAGACAGTCGTGATTCAGCTGCCGGGAGTCTGGGTGAAGACCAAAGTGAAGAAAAAAACCCTGAAAAACGGAGTACTGAAAAAAGAGCAAGTAAATCCTCTACAGAGTCATCTTCAATTCGAGTTAATATCAGTAAGGTTGATGAGCTTATCAATATGGTAGGTGAGCTGGTTATTACCCAGTCTATGTTGAGTCGATTTGGTGAGAGTGAAGATTTCAATGATTCCACTATAGAGCGGTTAAAAGATGGGCTGGCTCAATTAGAGGGGCACACTCGCGAATTACAGGAAAGTGTTATGCGAATTCGCATGATGCCAATCAGCTTTGCATTTCAACGCTTTCCTCGTCTTGTATATGATCTGAGTGCATCATTTGATAAAAAAATAGAATTAGTTATGACCGGTGAAACAACGGAGTTAGATAAAACAGTGCTGGAAAAAATTGGTGACCCCCTGGTGCACCTGGTACGAAATTCTCTTGATCATGGTATCGAATCACCTGCGGAAAGAGTTAAAGCAGGTAAGCCGGAAACCGGTGTGATTAATCTCAGTGCATACCATCAGGGCGGTAATATTGTTATTCAAATAAAAGATGACGGGGCTGGGCTCAATAAAAATAAAATTTTTACTAAAGCCAAAGAAAAAGGTCTGGTTACCAGTGATGAGAGAATGACCGATGACCAGATATATGACCTTATTTTTCGTCCTGGATTTTCTACCGCAGATGTGGTGAGTGATATCTCAGGACGTGGGGTTGGTATGGATGTGGTGCGTAGAAATATCCGCGAATTAGGTGGTGCTGTTGAGGTTAAATCAACCCCGGGTGAAGGTTCAGTATTTACTATTCGTCTACCATTAACTCTGGCCATTCTCGATGGACAACTGGTGGGAATAGGGGATGAAACTTATATCCTGCCCGTCATTTCAATTATCGAATCATTGCAGGTGAAGTCAGAAAATATTAATGCAGTTGCAGGAAATGCTGAAGTTTATCGCCTACGTGAAGAATACATACCTATCGTTCGCTTGTACCAGATTTTTGATATAAAACCGGTCTCTACTGAGCTTGATAGTGGTTTGCTAGTTGTGGTTGAAGCAGAGGGGAAAAAAATTGCCATCTATGTAGATGATTTACTCGGCCAGCAACAGGTTGTAATAAAAAGTCTGGAAACAAATTTCAGAAAAATAGAAGGTTTATCAGGAGCTACAATACTGGGTGATGGAACCGTCGCTCTTATCATTGATATTGCCGGTTTGATAGATTTATATCAGAAAGACATGGCAAGTAATGTAGTTTCAATAAAAGGTGCAGCGGCATAGCTGCTTTAGGAGAGGAAAATGTCGGAAACTGCTGAAGACTTAGGGCAACCGGAATCTGAAAAAGAGTTTAAAGAACTGTTAACTTTTTTTTTAGCAGGTGAAGAATATGGTGTAGATATTCTTCGTGTACAAGAGATTAAAGGTTGGGATTCGGTCACCAATATTCCCAATACACCTGAGTATATTCGTGGGGTTATCAATATTCGAGGCAGCATCGTGCCCATTATTGACATGCGATTACGTTTTACGCTGGAAAAGAAAGAATATGATGCTACAACCGTGGTTATTATTTTAAATGTAGTTAGTAAAGGAAATGCCGATAGAGTTATGGGTGTTGTTGTTGATGCGGTATCAGATGTTTATAACGTGCCAGTAAATGATGTTAAAGCATCACCTGATTTTGGCACAGCAGTCGATACCGAATTTGTAACAGGTCTTGCAACTATTGATGGAAAAATGATTATCGTACTGAATATTGATCATATGTTGAATGCTGCTGAATTGGCCGTAGTTGATCAAATGTCTGAATAATAAAATAGTAGCACCTACATTAGAAAAATAGATAAAGAGGGCAAGATTAAGTATGACTAGAAAGGTTGCAGTTATTAACCAGAAAGGTGGTGTGGGTAAAACTACGACAACTGCAAATTTAGGGTATATGCTGGCGCAAAAAGGTTACAGGGTAACCGTAATAGATTTAGACCCGCAGGGTAGCTTAACTATAAGCCTGGGGGTCAACTGGCAGGAGCATTTAGGTATAGAAGATTTGTTGCTGCATGATGATGTTTTAGAAAATGTTATTGTAGAAGGTCGTGAAAATTTACGCCTTATACCATGCGGTAATAATCTGGGACAGGCAGAGCATATTGATAAAAAATCCTCTGCGGAGATAGCAAAAAAGTTGAAAAATATTCTCAGTCAGTTAGATGATGATTATGTATTTATTGACTGCCCACCTTCATCGGGTTTTTTAATTGTATGTGCATTGAATGCGATAGATGAAGTGTTAATACCGATATCAAGTGACTATTTAACACTGCATGGTTTGTCGCATTTACTAGGCACATTAAAAAGTTTTGAAGAACGCCTTAAACACGGTATTAAAAAGTGGTTTGTGGTAACGCGGTTTCATCCAAGAAGGCGACTATCTCAGGATGTAAAAGATAAACTGGTTTCGTATTTTCCAGACCGGGTATTGAAAACATCGATACGAGAAACTACGGCAGTTGCAGAAAGCCCCAGTTTTGGTTTAACCGTTGAAGAACATCAGCAAGGCGGTAATGGTGCAAATGACTATCGTAATCTGGCTGAAGATTTTTGTATTGGGAGAACTTGTTAATGGCGCGTCAAAAAAAATCTATGATTGGATTTGATCCTCTGGCCTGGCTTGATGGTGATGCAGATAAGGCGGTGTTGACTGAGGAAGAAAAGAATCCTGTAATTCAACCTGAAAAGGACAGTAAAAAAATGAAATCTGTCGTTATTACAGTATTAAGTCATTCTATTGATGAAACTGCTTTGTTAAAAGGCTATGAGTTGGCAATGGGAAAACTGGATGAAGTAGTTGCAGATTTTTATAATGAGTTATTTATGCAATATCCAGCAGTAAAACCATTATTTATAAATACCAGTGAGAATGCGCAGACAGGTAAGCTTACCGCAGCAGTTAAATTGCTGGTTGAAAATTTACATAATGAAACTGAATTAAAAATATTATTATCGGCAATGGGTGAGCGGCATCAAAACTATGGTGCATTACCTGATCACTACCCCATTGTTGCAGAGTTACTGGTAGGGAGTTTTAAAAAGAAAATTGGTCGTTCCTGGACAAAAGCCATTAGTGCAGCCTGGATGGAGTTACTAGTTGCAGCAGCAGAAACCATGTGTGCGGCTTATAAAGATGATGATATTGGCGTAGAAATTGAGTCACAAGCAGTAGATATGCCAGCTGAAATGCCTGTTGATTCTGCTCACCCAGTACTTCTATTAAATAGCATACAGGATATCAGTAAATCACAGGCGCTTAAAAACGATATGCTGACATTAATTAATGATAACGATGAAATAGATATACATGCCTCAGAGGTGGAACGAATAGATGGATCGGCTTTGCAATTGTTATGTGCATTATTTAATTATGCGCATCAGAATAATTTAGTCATCAACTGGATTAATCCATCCGATGCGTTGTTGCAGTCTGCACGAATATTAGGTGTGCAAAAAATTCTTGAGTTGAGTTAATTCGACAGAAAGAAGTTAAATATGAAATTAGTATGATAAAAAATTATCAAACACGGTATTGAACAGAAGGATAAAAAAGATGAGTTCAGATAATTATGTGTCTCCATTAGGGCTGGATGTGGAAACACTTGAGTCCAGTTTTAATTTGTTAGCACCCCAGGGTGAAGAACTGGTACGACGGTTTTATGATGAACTCTTTGAACGCGCTCCAGCGGTTAAGCCCATGTTTGCTAATACCACACCCGCCGAGCAACAAAAAAAACTACTCGCTGCATTGAAGCTGGTTATTGAAAATGTTCGTAGTCCTGAAACACTTGCTCCTGTTTTAACCGCCATGGGTATTCGTCATCAAGGTTATGGTGCATTACCAGAGCATTTTCCGGTGGTTGCCAATACTCTTGTCGATGTAATGAAAGAGTTGGCAGGTGATGTATGGACAGATTCCATTGAATCAGCCTGGAAGCAGGCACTAAATGTGATAGCAAAAGTTATGTTAGATGCCTACACAGCCAGTCCAATAACAACCACAACTACAATTACAACCAATGTACCCAATACAGCCCCCCAAGGAGTCGCTAAAATGAATGATACAGAATCAGTAGAACTAGCCCGGTTACGCTCAGCCGTAGGGGGAGCCATGCAGGCCATGATGATGATAGACCGTGATTTTAATATTACCTATGTTAATCAGGCCTCAATTGATTTATTAACAAAACATGAAGTCACACTGCAATCTGTATTTCCGGGTTTTAAGGCAAGTGCGGTTATGGGGATTAACATTGATACTTTTCATAAAAACCCTGCACATCAACGGCAGATGTTAGCTAACCCGGCAAACCTGCCCTATAGCACCCATATTCAAATTGCGCATTTAACCATGAAGCTAAATGTGACCGCAATGATGGATAATAATGGTGAGTATATTGGTAATGCGCTGGAGTGGTCTGATGTTACTGAACAAGTGGCTAAAGAAAATCACGTGGCTCGACTGCAGGGTGCGATTGATTCCTCTGTTCAGGCGGTAATGATGGTTGATCGTGATTTTATTGTGACCTATGTAAACCAGTCAACAACCGATCTGTTAATGAAATATCAAATGCAGTTCTCCGCAGTATTTCCCGGGTTTAATGCAAAAAGTATTGTCGGTACATGCATTGATACTTTTCATAAAAACCCGGCCCATCAGCGTCAGTTACTTGCAGATCCAACAAACCTGCCTTACAAAACCGATATACAGGTAGGTGATTTAACCTTTGAATTGAATGTCACAGCGACAATGGATAATCAGGGCAGTTATGTAGGTAATGCCCTGGAGTGGTCTGATGTGACCGAGGTTAGAAAAAAAGAACTGGAAGTCGCGCGATTGCAATCAGCGGTAGATGGCGCTAATGCTAACTTGATGATTTGCGATACGGATCTGGTGATTACTTACGCCAATCCCGCGGTGGTGAATATGATGGCTGGGCGTGCTGATGTCTTGCGTAAAACCTTCCCGGGATTTGATGCGCATAACTTAGTTGGCCAATGTATCGATCAGTTCCATAGAAACCCGGCACATCAACGACAGTTATTAGGCAATGTGGCAAACCTGCCAGCAAAAGCAGAAATTAGTATTGCCGGCCTGGAGTTTGAGGTGAATGCGACTGCTATTGTTGACCACGAAGGCAAGCTGATGGGCAATATGGTTGAGTGGGGTGACATTACTGAGCAAAAAGATGCGGAACGACAGATACAATCACTCATAGATAATGCGGTACAGGGGCAATTAGACACACGGATCGATGCTTCAAATTATAGCGGGTTTATGAAGAACCTGGGTGAGGGCGTTAACGAATTAATGAATGCGGTAGTTGAGCCGATGCAGGAAGCACAACGGGTGGTTAAGGCTTTATCCACTGGAGACTTAACTGAATCTATGGAAGGTGAATACTCCGGTGAATTTGCCGAGCTTAGAGATGCGATTAATGAAACCAATACCGTGCTTTCGGATATGGTTGACCAGATAATGGATAGCTCAGAAAATATTCTTACCTCTTCCGATGAAATTTCTCGCGGTAATGCTGACCTAAGTCAACGCACAGAAGAACAGGCCTCCAGCCTTGAAGAAACCGCCTCTAGCATGGAACAGATGACCTCAACTGTGAAACAAAATGCAGATAATGCAAGGGAGGCAAATCAGCTTGCAGCCGCAGCCAGAGATCAGGCAGAAAAAGGTGGAGATGTCGTTCAGAAAGCAGTAAATGCCATGGGTGAAATTAACAGTAGTAGCAAAAAAATTGCCGATATTATCGGCGTGATTGATGAAATAGCATTTCAGACGAACCTACTTGCACTGAACGCGGCGGTGGAAGCGGCCCGCGCGGGTGAACAGGGTAAAGGCTTTGCGGTGGTAGCCGCTGAAGTACGCAACCTTGCCCAAAGATCTGCCGGTGCAGCTAAAGAAATTAAAGGTTTAATCAATGACAGTGTTGAACGTGTAGATGAGGGTTCAAAGCTGGTAGATGAATCGGGTAAAACGCTTGAAGAAATTGTCAATGGAGTTAAAAAAGTAAGCGACATTATTGCTGAAATTGCAGCTGCAGCTCAGGAACAATCAGCAGGTATTGAGGAGGTAAATAAAGCGATTACCCAGATGGACGAAATGACCCAGCAGAATGCTGCATTGGTAGAAGAGGCTACCGCCGCCAGTGAGTCAATGAATGAAGAAGCCAAAGAGATGAATGATCTGATGGACTTCTTTGATTCGGGTGATGAAGAGCCAGAGCCTGTAAAGGCCGTAACAAAGCGAAAGCGCAGAAAACCAAGGGAAGTGGAAGAGGACGAAGCACCCGTTGAAAAAAGAAAGAAAGCGCTAAAGCGTAATAAGAGTCAGCGAGTACCAACACCGGTGGCAGATGATGACGATGAATGGGAAGAGTTTTAAAATAGAAGAGTTTGTTGGTGTATTTCATCACGAACTCAGACTGATAATTATGACTATTCCTGCAAAGTTAACTATATTGCTGGAGCAAGTTATGCTCATTAAATATGGATTTCAAACCAGAAAAGCAAAGGTATCATGTTGAGCACACATAGTAGTCTTAATGGAATTAACTTCGAAGAAAAGGAGTTCCCTTTTACCGATACAGATTTTCGTTTTATACAAAATTTAGTGGCAGAGCGTACCGGTATCGTATTAAGTGATATTAAACGAACCATGGTTTATAGCCGAATTGCAAGACGCATACGCCAATGTGATGTAAGTGATTTTGCTGAATACTGTGAGTTATTAAAAGCAGGAGATGAGTCAGAGTTAGTTTCCTTCACAAATGCCATAACCACTAACCTGACGTCATTTTTTCGTGAACCCCATCATTTTGAATATTTAATGAAAACGGTTTTGCCCGAGTTAGAGAAAAATAAAACCAATAAACGTATTCGTATCTGGTCTGCTGGTTGTTCTTCTGGAGAAGAGCCTTATTCGATTGCAATGACAATTATGGATCACTTTAAACATAAATCTGGCTGGGATATAAAAATACTGGCATCTGATTTAGATTATGAAATGGTCGAACGAGCATCAAAAGGTGTTTATAAAGAAGAAAGAGTTACCGGGCTGGATAAAAGACATTTAAAAAATTATGTCAGAAAAGGCAAAGGCAAACTAGAAGGAATGGTCAAAATAGATCAAAGCCTGATAGATATGATCACCTTTAAACAATTGAATTTATTGCATGAGTGGCCGTTTAAAGGCCCGTTTGATTTTATGTTTTGCCGTAATGTCGTCATCTATTTTAATAAAGATACGCAAAGGGAATTATTTGATCGGTATGCAGGTGTTTTACCAGAAAACGCACCCCTATTTATTGGTCACTCCGAGTCGCTTTTTAAAGTGACTGATAGATTTAAGTCTATGGGGCAGACTATTTATAGAAAGGAAAAATAAGGTGACGGCTTCGCGGTTAAGTTCAAAATCTGAGATGGAAAGATCAATGCCGGCGTGTCTGAGCGGCCTGGAACATATAAGTAGATTTTGGGATAAAAGACATAATATGTTTTCGGCAAAAATATTACCCGGAGAATACTATGTGAGCATGCACGGTGAGTTAATAAGCACGGTGTTAGGTTCATGTATTTCTGCTTGTATTCGTGATGTAAAAATGGGTATAGGAGGAATGAATCACTTTATGCTACCCATGGGTTGTGAAGAAGAACATGCTGGAAAAATTCACCTGACAAGTGCCACACGTTATGGAAACTTTGCCATGGAAATGTTGATAAATGAAATTTTAAAAGCCGGTGGTAATAGAAAAAACCTGGAAGTTAAACTGTTTGGTGGTGGTCGAGTACTTTCCAGTATGACTAAAATGGATATCGGTAATAAGAATATCAACTTTATACATGGGTATTTGAAGGAAGAAAATCTTAAAATAACATCAGAAGATACGGGGGACATATACCCGAGAAAAGTCCTGTTTTTTGCTGACACAGGTAAAGTTAGAGTGAAGAAACTGCATAATATACATAATGACACAATAAATAAACGCGAAGATACATATCGTAAAAGCATTGATAAGAAAGCAGTGCAAAGTGATATAGAGTTATTTTAATGGTGAAGTGATGTCAAAAAAAATAAAAGTTCTAATAGTTGATGACTCAGCGCTGGTAAGGCAGGTTTTAACAAAAATAATAAATTCCTCAAAAAGTTTAGAAGTAATCGGCTCAGCAAGAGACCCAATTGATGCTCGAGATAAAATAAAACAGTTGAATCCGGATGTTTTAACACTGGATATAGAAATGCCAAAAATGGATGGTGTGACATTTCTTAAAAATTTAATGCGTTTGCGTCCGATGCCGGTAGTGATGATATCTACACTAACAGAGATTGGTGCAGATATTACCCTGGAAGCTCTGGAAGTGGGTGCAGTAGACTTTATTGCTAAACCTAAAATAGATGTACAGGGTGCATTACAGGAATATAGCGATGAAATTATCGAAAAATTAGAGATAGCTGGTAGAGCAAAAGTCAGAGAGTATAAGGGGCCTACACATTCACCTGATGTATCAAAAAAATTAGATGCGGGTGCAGTCCTGGAGAAAAAAGAAGGTAAATTACGGTTTAAAACCACAGATAAAATTGTTGCCCTTGGTGCATCTACCGGGGGTACAGAAGCAATAAAAGAGGTATTGGAGAACTTGCCTGCCGATGCCCCAGGTATAGTCATTTCCCAGCATATCCCTATCGCTTTTAGTAAGGCTTTTACCGAGCGGGTTAATAAAATATGCCAGATAATGGTATGTGAGCCAACGGATGGGCAAAAAATTGTTCCGGGGTGCGCATATATTGCACCGGGTGATAAGCACCTTTTAGTAGAACGTAGTGGTGCAGAGTATATTTGTCGGTTAAACGATGGCCCACCGGTAAGCCGACATAAACCCAGTGTCGATGTTATGTTCAGGTCAGTTGCACAGAATGTTGGTCCCAATGCAATGGGGGTAATGTTAACGGGAATGGGTGCTGATGGCGCTGAAGGTATGTTAGAAATGAAGCTACAGGGTGCTTATAATATTTCACAGGATGAAGATAGTTGTGTTGTCTGGGGTATGCCAGGTGCAGCAGTTAAAATTGGCGCAATAGATAAGGAGTTTAGTTTGAGTAAAATTGCTAATGAAATTCTGAGATATTGTGTTTAAAGTTGTTTACTCAGATTATTGGTATTTATTTTGAAATTTATATTTTTTGCAATAGTATTATCCGTATTTATTCTGGTTTTTGAGCAGATATTTTCAAACGGAAGTTATGCCACTGCTGAAATAGGTCTGGTTATTTTAATCTGGAGTGTGTGTAGTTATTTTTTGTTGCAGAAGAGTAATAAAAATTTACAGGGTGTGAAAGACGATGAGGAAAATAACCATAATAAAATAATGTCAGACCTGTTGGTAAATTCAAATGATCAATATCAGAAATTATCAGATGAGTTAAAAGTTATAGTTTCTAAAGTTGATGTTATGAAACTGATTGTTGAAGAAGCTGTGCTTGGTTTAACGGATAGTTTTAACAATTTGTCCCAGCAGTCATCATTGCAAGATGCTCTAATGCATGAACTGGTTGATGGTTTACATGTTAATGATGGTGTTGGTGATCAAAAAGGGTTTATTGATGAAACCAAAGAAGTACTAGAATATTTTGTTAACAATATTACCGAAGTGAGTCGTGGTGGTATGACGATGGTCTATACTGTAGATGATATTGAAACACAAATGAATAATATTAATCACTTGTTAAGTGACATTAGTGCTATAGCGGATCAAACAAATCTTCTTGCATTAAATGCGGCAATAGAAGCAGCCAGAGCGGGAGAGGCTGGGAGAGGCTTTGCCGTTGTGGCCGATGAGGTTAGGGCATTATCTACAAATTCGAATGATTTGAATGATAAAATCCGTGATGTAGTTGATAAATCAAAATCAAACATTGCCAAGGCTAAAGAAATTGTTGGAGAGATTGCTGGTAAAGATATGAGTGTGGCTATGCAACATAAATCAAGAGTTGATGAAGTATTAGTGTTGATGGCTGAGAAAAATGATTTTGTAAACGGTAAACTGGCTGAAGCACAGCATGTTGCTAGCAGTATAGAAGAAGGCGTAAATGTAGCTGTGAGGTCATTGCAGTTTGAAGATATTGCCAGGCAACAGTGTGAACAGCTAAATGCACATATTTCTCTTGTTGATGATTTGTTTAAAGAGATGAAATTTGAATTATCTTCAATTGAACATACAGCTGAAGCGATATCTGAACTGAGTAAGTTAATTTACAATCTTAATGCCAATATTGAACAGGTAACTGAAAAGGCTAAAGTCATTCACTCCACAACTGCAAGCCAGAGTGATATGAATGAAGGTGAAGTTGAACTTTTTTAATATAAAAGGAAAGTGTTATGAGCATATCTATGAATGTCTCAAGTGATGATAAGTCTGCAACCCTGAAAATAATCGGCCGATTTGATTTTAGTCTGCATAATGAGTTTAGAAAAGTGTATAAGGATGTGACACTTAAATCGGGTCAGTATGTGGTGGATCTTTCCGGTACTGAATATCTGGACAGTTCTGCACTGGGGATGCTTTTGCTATTAAAGGAGCATGCAGACTCACAGTCGTGTACTGTAGTGATAACTGGCTTTAATGCTGAGATTAAAGAAATTTTAACAATCGCAAGCTTTGATAAAATATTCAAGTTAGGTTAAATAGTGAAATCTTATTTAAACCAGGTTAAAAATGTACTTGTTGTTGATGATGATCTAACTAATCGTCTAATATTGTGTGCTCTGTTAAAAGATTCCGGGTATACATACATAGAAGCAAATAATGGTGAAGAAGCCGTTCAGGCTGTTGAAGATAATTATATAGATATAGTTTTACTGGATGTGATGATGCCGGTAATGAATGGTTATGAAGCAGCAAAAATTATTAAAAATCGGCAAACAAGGTTTATACCGATAATTTTTCTTACCGCAATAACAGATGAAGAAGCATTGGCCAAATGTATAGAATCTGGCGGTGATGACTTTCTTACCAAACCATTTAATCATATTCTTCTAAATTCTAAAATTAATTCAATGTTAAGAATTGCCAGTCTTTACAAAAATATTGAAGATCAACATAGTGAAATAAAAGAAAAGAATCTGCAAATTCAACAGGAAATGATTGTAACCAAAAAACTATTTGAAAAAATGGTTCACAATGATCTGCGTGGTGATAAGGCAGGTTTACAATATTCAATGTCACCCATGTCCATATTTAATGGTGATTTAATTCTGGCTGAAAAAAATCAGACTTCAGGCCTGGATGTGTTAATTGCTGATTTTACCGGACATGGGCTTTCAGCTGCCATTGGAGCCCTACCTGTTGCAGACGTTTTTCATAGCATGACGCAGAAATGTTTTTCTTTTGCTGATATGCTTACTGAAGCTAATTTAAAACTAATTGAAATATTACCAACCCATATGTTTATGGCTACGGGAGTCATTAGCGTTGATAGAAGTAATAATGTACTCAGTGTTATTAATGCTGGTTTGCCTGATATGTATCTTTATCGTAATGGGGAGATTGTTCATGTTTTTAAATCTAAAAATATACCCCTGGGAATCAGTAAACTATCAGCATCTCAATTTGAAATTGAAATGCAAAGTCTGGAATATGGTGACCGATTAATTGCTGCAACTGATGGTATTATGGAAGCTAATAATTCTCAGGGTGAAATGTTTGGTCTGGAACGTTTATTAAAAATATTTGAAGAGAATATTAATAGTAACGAATTATTTGATTCTGTTTTAGCGAGCTGTATTCGTTTTTGTGAAGGAGCAGAACAGACAGATGACATCACCTTACTTGAAGTCTGTCATTTGGAGAATGTAGAGTATGCATCTGACAAGGAGTTTCAAAATGAACATAAGGAGCCCTCTGACTGGGCAATAGAGTTTAGTATGGATATTAAGAGTTTACGCCAGTTTGATGTTTTGCCTTATATCATGCAGGCCGTTAACCAGCTGCAACCTTTAGAGAGTGGTAGAACCAGTGTGCATACGGTGTTGACGGAGATGTTTGCCAATGCCCTGGATCACGGTGTTTTAAATTTGGACTCTTCCATGAAAAATACCCCGCAGGGATATATGGATTTTTATCAGGAAAAACAAAAGCGCCTTGAATCGATGGATGAAGGGAATATACAGGTCTCTCTACGTCATGAGTTAAATAGCGAAGGTGGTGGGCGTTTGAGCCTGCATTTAATGGATAGTGGTGAAGGTTATGATTATAAGGATGTGGATACTGAAAAGAACAAATATTCGGGCAGGGGCCTGAAATTAGTGTCTTCACTTTGTACCGAAATGAAAGTGCTGGGTAAAGGGAACTCTGTTATGGCTTATTATGACTGGAATAATGATAAGCCATAAGCGAAAAGTATGTTTTTTAGCCCTTTTAGACCGTGACTACTGGTCATAAAATTATTTCATGGCTGTAACTCATTGAAATATATGTTTATATTTTTCATGATGTAAATATAGCTTGCTTTTATAGTATCTCAGACTAAAGTAGCTGACAGAATATTTAAGCTTCGGGTGTGTTACCGGGGTGAAACCAGCTGAAACTGGAGATACTGTACATGTCTACATCAAACTTTGATCAGGATATTGATCAACAGGAAACCCACGAATGGCTCGATGCAATTGAAGGGGTTCTGAATTCGGATGGTGCTGATCGCGCCCATTTCTTATTAGAGCAAATGATCGACAAGTTACGCCATTCAGGTGCTAACTTACCGCATAAAGCCACTACCGCTTATGTCAATACGATTCCTACTCATCTGCAGCCAAACAGGCCCGGTGATATGACCCTGGAGCGGCGCATAAGAGCGTTAATTCGCTGGAATGCAGCTGCAATGGTGGTTAAGGCGAACAGAAAATCTTCAGAGTTGGGGGGGCACATTGCAAGCTTCGCTTCAGCTGCAACATTATATGATATTGGCTTTAATCACTTTTGGCGTGCGCCTAGCCATGAGCATGGTGGGGATCTGGTGTTCTTCCAGGGGCACTCGGCTCCGGGTATGTATTCACGCGCTTTTCTTGAAGGTCGTTTAGAAACTGATCAATTAGATAATTTCCGTCAGGAAGTGGATGGCAATGGCCTGTCCTCCTATCCGCACCCCTGGTTAATGCCTGACTTCTGGCAGTTCCCGACTGTATCAATGGGTTTGGGCCCAATCAGTGCGATTTATCAAGCGCGTTTCATGAAGTATCTGCAGGATCGTAGCCTGGCTAATACGCAAAATCGTGATGTCTGGTGCTTTATGGGGGATGGTGAAACCGATGAGCCTGAGTCATTAGGTGCCATTTCCCTGGCTTCCCGTGAAAAGCTGGATAATTTAACTTTCGTGATTAATTGCAACCTGCAACGTCTGGATGGACCGGTAAGGGGTAATGGTAAAATTATACAGGAACTGGAAGCGGTATTCCGCGGTGCTGGCTGGAAAGTCATTAAAGTTTTATGGGGCGGTTACTGGGACCCATTACTGGCTAAAGATCACGATGGTCTGCTACAAAAGCGTATGCTTGAAGCCGTTGATGGTGACTTTATGAATTACAAATCCAAAGACGGTGCGTATGTACGTGAACATTTCTTTGGTAAATACCCTGAGTTAAAAGCCATGGTAGCGGATATGTCAGATGATGATATCTGGCGTTTAAACCGTGGTGGTCACGATCCCCATAAAGTTTATGCGGCATACCATGAAGCGGCAAAACGTGATGGTCAGCCTACGGTAATTCTTGCGCATTCTGTTAAAGGTTATGGCATGGGTGCAGCGGGGGAAGGCCAGATGCGTACTCACTCGCAGAAGAAACTGGATGAAGAGGAAATGATGGCCTATAAAAATCGTTTCAATATCCCTATTACTGATGAGCAGGCAGCTAAGGCAGAATATTACCGTCCCGATGAAGACTCAGAAGAAATAAAGTACATGAAAGCACAGCGAGAAAAGCTGGGTGGCCCAATGCCCGCTCGCCAACGTGTAGCAGCACCTTTAGAGGTGCCAGCACTTTCTGTGTTTGAACCCATAACCAAAGGTTCTGGCGAACGTGAAATGTCGACAACCATGGCCTTTGTTCGTTTACTGACATTGATTACCCGTGATAAAAAAATGGGTAAATATGTTGTGCCGATTGTTCCAGATGAGGCGCGTACATTTGGTATGGAGGGCATGTTTCGCCAGTTAGGTATTTATTCTTCAGTGGGTCAGTTATATACGCCTCAGGATAAAGAGCAGGTGATGTTCTACAAAGAAGATAAATCGGGACAGATTTTAGAAGAGGGTATTAATGAGGCGGGAGCAATGTCGTCATGGATTGCGGCGGCGACTTCTTATAGTACCCACCATGTCAATATGGTGCCATTCTATATCTACTATTCTATGTTTGGTTTCCAGCGCATAGGAGACCTCGCCTGGATGGCGGGTGATATGCAGGCAAGAGGTTTCTTGCTCGGCGGTACAGCCGGTAGAACAACACTGGCGGGTGAAGGTTTACAGCATCAAGATGGGCATAGCTTTCTGGTTTCCGGCACTATTCCAAATTGTGTGTCCTATGACCCAACCTTTGCATATGAGCTTGCGGTTATTATTCAGGACGGTATGCGCCGTATGTATAAAGAACAGGAAAATGTGTTCTACTACATCGCAGTTATGAATGAAAATTACGTTCAGCCTGCAATGCCTAAAGGTGTTGAAGAAGGCATCGTTAAGGGCATGTATTTATTACAGGGCGGTGGTAAGCGTCGTAAGAAAGTACAGTTGATGGGCTCGGGTACTATTTTGCGTGAAGTCATTGCTGCCGCAGAGTTGCTCGACAAAGACTGGTCAATAGATGCAGACATATGGAGTGTCACCAGCTTCAATGAGTTAAAGCGTGATGGTGAGACGGTTGATCGCTGGAACATGTTGCACCCCTTAGAAGACAAGCGCATCAGTTACGTTGAAAAATGTATGAAAGATAAACGCGGACCGGTTGTTGCGGCAACAGATTATGTTAGAACTTATGCGGAACAAATTCGCAAGTGGGTTCCTGCACAATATGATGTGTTGGGTACCGATGGTTTTGGTCGATCTGATACCCGTGCCCAGTTGCGTAAACACTTTGAAGTAAATGCAAAATACGTAACCGTAGCAGCACTTATGGCGCTGGCAGATGATGGTCAATTCCCGGCGGGTAAAGTTCAGGAGGCAATTGAGAAGTATGGAATCAATCCTGAGAAGCCGAATCCTGCTACGGCTTAAAAGAAAAAGCTATTTTCCGCTAATTAACGCGAATACACGCAATTAAAAGCGGATTATTTTAATGTAGGTGCGCCTTCAGGCGCACATCATTACTGGAGTAAACCATGAGTGAAATGGTCGAAGTAAAAGTTCCTGACATCGGTGATTTTGATTCCGTCGAAATTATTGAGGTTTTAGTTTCAGTCGGTGATCAAATCGCCGAAGAAGATTCATTAATTACCGTTGAGTCGGATAAAGCCTCAATGGAAATTCCCAGCAGTCATGCGGGAACGGTTAAAGAAATTAAAGTTAATGTAGGCGATTCTATTGCGGAAGGCGGCGTAGTGGCTATTGTAGAAGCTACAGGTGGTGTTGCACCTGCTGAAGTTGAAAAGCAAGATGAACCTGTTGCTAAAATAGAAGCCCCACAAACAGAAGAAAAACCGAAACCGGCTACGGCTCCCGTACCCGCTGTTCAAGATAGACCATCCCCCACTGCCAATATCGATCCAGTTAGTTTCAAGAATGCACATGCATCCCCCGCAGTAAGAAAGTTTGCCCGTGAATTAGGTGTAGATCTGAGTAAAGTGGGTGGAAGTGGTAGAAATGCACGTATTGTTAAAGATGATGTGCAGGCGTTTGTTAAACAGGTTATGAATACCGGTGGTGGTTCAGTTAATGGAGGTGGTTCCGCATTAGGTGTAGAGCCGATGCCAGACATTGACTTCAGCCAGTTTGGTGAAGTAGAGGTGCAGGCGCTTAGCAAAATCAATAAACTAACCGGTAAGTTCCTGCATCGTAACTGGGTAAGTATTCCTCATGTTACCCAGTTTGATGAAGCGGATATTACCTCACTTGAAGCTTTCCGTAAGCAATCAAATGTGGAATATGCAGACCAGGGTGTTAAGTTCACTATGTTGTCTTTCATTATGAAAGCCGTTGCCGCGGGTCTTAAAAAATATCCACGTTTTAACTCATCACTTGAACCCAGTGGTGAAAATTTAATTTTGAAGAATTATTTTAATATTGGTGTGGCCGTTGATACACCCGATGGATTGGTTGTACCAGTTGTACGCGATGTTGATAAAAAATCACTGGTTGATATTTCAATGGAGCTGCGTGAAATTTCTGCTAAGGCACGTGATAAAAAATTAAAACCATCTGATATGCAGGGTGGCTGTATGTCTATCTCAAGTTTAGGTGGGATTGGTGGTACTAAATTTACACCAATTGTTAATGCGCCTGAAGTAGCGATATTAGGTGTGTCAAAAGCAGAAATGAAACCGGTGTGGAATGGTTCTGAATTTGAGCCTAAATTAATGTGCCCGTTATGCCTGTCGTATGATCATCGTGTTATTGACGGTGCTGATGGTGCACGTTTTATAACTTATGTTAGCCGTTTGTTGGCTGATGCGCGACGTTTATTACTGTAGTTGTTCCGTTCGAATAAGTTCGCACGAATTCATTTTAATAAAGGCTTAAATATGAGCACAATAGAAGTTAAAGTACCCGATATAGGTGATTTCGATTCGGTAGAAATTATCGAAGTATTAGTTGCAGTAGGTGATCAAGTTGCCGAAGAAGATTCACTCATCACAGTTGAATCGGATAAAGCCTCAATGGAAATTCCAGCACCAGCTGCTGGCACTGTTACTTCAATTAAAGTTGCTGTTGGCGATAGTATTGCCCAGGGTAATTTAATTTTAATGTTGGAGTCTAATGCGCAAGCAGGCGAGTCTAAACAGCAAGATGCACCATCTGCACCTGAAGAGGATGTCCAGCAAACAATAATCGCTCCAGAAGCCAAAAATTTTGCTGGTGATGCAGATGTGCAGGCCGAAGTTGTTGTTTTAGGCTCAGGCCCCGGTGGTTATACCGCTGCTTTTCGTGCAGCCGATTTAGGTAAACAAGTTGTACTTATCGAAAAAGAAAATGTATTAGGTGGTGTGTGTTTGAATGTGGGTTGTATTCCATCTAAAGCACTGCTCCATGTAGCTGAAGTTGTAAGCGAAGCAGCTGAGTTTTCAGATGAAGATGTGGGTATTAAATTTACCAGTCCAAAAATTGATAATGCTAAATTACGTGCCTATAAAGATGGCGTAATCAGTAAATTAACCGCTGGCTTAAAATCTATGGCCAAACAGCGCAAGGTAACAACGGTGCATGGTTACGGTAAATTTACATCGGCTAATACGGTTGAGGTGGAAGCCTCTGATGGCACTAAACAAACAGTTGGTTTTGAAAATTGTATTATTGCAGCGGGTTCATCCGTAACTAAATTACCTTTTATTCCCTGGGAAGATGAACGTGTATGGGACTCAACCGATGCGCTGCAATTACACACCATTCCTAAGCGCTTATTAGTTGTTGGTGGTGGTATTATTGGCCTGGAAATGGCTACGGTTTACTCTGCCCTGGGTGCGAAAGTGACCGTTGTTGAATTAAGCCCTGGTTTAATACCCGGTGCAGATCGAGATTTAATTCGTCCATTTGAAAAAACATTGAAAAAGAAATATGAAAATATTTATACCAGCACAAAAGTAACCGAGTTAACGCCGGGTAAGAAAGGTATTACCTGTAAGTTTGAAGGTGCAAAAGCACCGGTAGAAGATACTTTCGATAATGTACTGGTTGCCATTGGTCGATCACCAAATGGTAAATTAATTGATGCTGACAAAGCCGGTGTCATTGTAAATGAACAGGGGTTTATTCCTGTTGATAATCAAATGCGCACTAATGTAAATAATATTTTTGCAATTGGTGATGTGGTTGGCCAACCAATGCTGGCACACAAAGCAACCCATGAAGCAAAAATAGCGGCAGAAGTTATTGACGGTCAGAAACGTTTCTTTGATGTAAGAACTATTCCTTCTGTTGCGTACACTACTCCTGAAGTTGCGTGGTGTGGCCAGACTGAAAATGAGCTTAAAGCCGAAGGTGTAGAATATATTAAAGGAGCCTTTCCGTGGGCGGCCAGTGGCCGAGCTTTATCGGTGGGTGCAACTAACGGTGTCACAAAGGTACTTTATGATAAACACACACATCGAATGCTCGGTGTAGGCATTCTAGGTAAAAATGCGGGTGAGTTAATTGCTGAAGCTGCACTCGCTATTGAAATGGGTGCGGAAATGGATGATGTTGCAATGACGATACACCCGCATCCTACTCTCTCTGAAACTTTGAACTTTGCAACTGAAGTGGCTGAAGGTACCTGTACTGATATTTATATGCCGAAGAAAAAGTAATATCAGGTGATAAACCAAAAGTAGTGGTCTAAGCAAAAGCGGGAGGCTCTCCTCCCGCTTTTTTATTGATAGTGATTTAGCTAATGTTGGTTAGCAAAATGATCGTGTTCAAAACTGCTTATGATATGTAGCATCGCATTAGCTTCAAATGAGCTGTTGCCTGATGCATCACGGGCACTTCCTCTTAAATTCAATGCGGTAGAAGGGAAGTTAATCTGACCTTTACGGCCTCTTACGCCAATTATATCTGTATTTTGTACAGGAAATACAGGTGTAATTGTGCCACTGGAGGTTGGCGTTGAGTCACATATATCCTCTGCGATTAACTGAACTTCCACAAAATGTTTTTCATTATCTGTAATTTCAGTGATGGTTGTGTGAGTCCGTGCGTCAACAAAGGCGGCCGTTAAGCTTGGTCTTTGAGTATCTTTAACTTCTACAGTAGTTGTATCATTGCTGGTTTGGCCTGTTACCAGAGTTGCGATAGCCTCTACCGAATGTGAGCCCAAAGAACTAAAAGCAGTTATAGATGTTTCGGGACCAAGATTCACCACTTCACCATCTATCAGCCATTCAACTGTGCTTAATTCTGCGCCATTGAACAGTTCGATCGTTGCTACATATGTGACAGATGAGCCACCGGTTTCGCTGCATTCCTGTGTAGCTCCACCTTGTGGTGTAATTCTTACACTGGCGCGTGGTATCTGTGGCCCCTGTGAAGTAATAGTGATGTTAAAAATTTCAGTATAAGGTGTTCCAACGAAAAAACCCCATGCAGGGCCAACTGTGCTGGCACTAACCATTGTTCCTGTCCACTGATCAGTACCACTATCCTGAAGGGGGGAGCCATTCAGGGCGGCGGTTGCATTTGTCTGGCTGCCAGTAGTCCACTCATCAGCTGTCCCAGTTGGACTGTTGGCAATATTCCATGGCTGGACACCTAATGATTCGGCAAAAAATTGAGCAATAGCTCTACGACCAGTTGGCTGAAAAGTCATGTTGCCTGTGTTGTCAATGCTTCCCGTCATACCTGTGGTATCGGGTGCTTCTATATAAAAGGTGCCACCTGCTGTAGCGATATAAGAATCTTGTGAAAAGGATGTGACCGTAATATTTCCACTGGTCAGGGTAAAGTCGATGACACCTACCAGGCCATCACCAATAATACCACTACCAAATGTGCCCTGGGAGGTTGTAATGCGAGTTTGGGCGTTACTGGTATTATCCACATTATCGTTGAAACCAGCCGAGCAATCACCAAATGTAAAACAACCCCCAGTGATGAGCATTTGGTAATCACCATCAGTTAAGGGGGTAAAGGCAGCTTGAGCATTTGCGATACTCAATAGCACAAAGAATGGTACTAGTAATAATTTGTTCATAATCAATTTTCTCCATATAATTAATTTCATTTTGTACTGTTTATGTATAATCTCGAAGCACATAAAAGCTTGCATTTCCTAAAAACTAGAATACACAGGAACAGTAAACAGCAAAATCTAGACCATTTATGTAACTCTTTGTTTTTATTCAGGTAATTGGGTGAAAACGATTAAAAAAATATTTATGTGTAAAAAATATCGTCATTTACAGTAATTGAAGGCAGTTGTTTTGGGTCAACATACTTGCGTTTTATGGAAGAGTGTTATTCGTAGCATCATATGGAGTTGATGGTAGGGTATGTAGATGTTATCGGGTCTAATAATGGTTCAGGCTTGTATCCTATATAAGTAACTGTAAAGAATAGGGAAAAAACCCTATATAGAAAATACAATGTTTTGTATATATATATGGTGAGTTTGTTAGCTATGATAAATTGCGAGATGTTGTCGCTGCTAACTATAAAATTTATTAATGTATATTGAAAGGTTTTGTATGAGTGTTGCACATGAATTCGGTGTATACCTGATAGGAATGTCTGATAATGATAAAAAAATGCTGCAGAGAGTACTGAGAGTTTCTACGGGTTCGCTACGACAGTATATTTTAACAAATAATATTGAACCCAGTACTCATAAGCTGTATTTGGTCAATTCAGATAATAATGAAGCTGTATCATACTGGTGTAAGCATTTTTTAAATGCTGATAACACTCCAGATGTACCTACAGTCTTTGCGGGGCGACGAAAAATTAATGGTGAAAAGATATATAACCTGAGTTTGCCGTTTAAAGCATCCCAGGTACTTAATACTTTCGATACCATGACCGTTAAGGAAATGAACTTTATCCCAGAATTGAAAATTGGTGGAGTTCTTGATGAAACTAATTTATCACACAGTTTTCTTGAAAATATTGTGCATTCTGAAGTTAAAAATCAGCAACTATTTACTGCATTAGTAGTAGATGATAGTCAACCGGTCAGGAAACAGCTTGAAATTGAGTTAAAGTTGCTTGGAGCACAGGTAGAGTTGTCAGAAAATGGTGAGCAAGCGATTGAGCTGTGTCGTACCAATGAGTATGACATTATATTTTTAGATGTTGTAATGCCTGGAATAGATGGTTATAAAGTGTGCAAATTTTTGAAAAAAAATCAAGGCACAAAAAATACACCTGTAATACTGTTAACAGGCAAATCATCTCCCTTTGACAAAGTAAAAGGTACATTATCTGGCTGTGATAGCTATTTAACAAAACCATTAGAACGTGAAAAATTTAGGAAAATAGCACAAAAATTTTTAACTGAAGTGAATCAGCGAGAGAATAATGTGAAAAAGTCCCATATAAATTAACTGTCTATTCATCTATTCTATCTACTGTGGAAAATACCACGCCTTCAAATATATTTTTAGAGGCTTAAACATTTAAAGAGGGAATAGAAATGGCAATAAACAAAGTATTATTAGTGGATGATTCACCTATGGATCTAGCGAATATCAGAGGCATCGTGGCTGATGCAGGTTATTCCGTTTTAACCGCTACAACGGGTACAGAAGCAATAGAAGTGGCTAAAAATGAACGTCCAGATTTGATTTTTATGGATATTGTGATGCAAGGGGCAGATGGATATGATGCCTGTAGGATAATATCTCAGGATGGTGATACCAGGCGGATACCGGTAGTATTTGTTTCCAGTAAAAATCAAAAAGCCGATCGAGTATGGGCAGAACTACAAGGTGGTAAGGCATATATAACGAAGCCCTTTACTCCGGAGCAGATTCTTGATCAGATTACAGCACTAAATTAGTGTTTTTTTGATACACAGATATTTTGGAATCAGTGTTACATGGTGAATGAAGCAAATAGCAGTTTAAATCTAGAAGAGGTTTTAAGTCAATTCAATAACTCGGAAGAGTCATTATTAAATCAAGGCGGTTTAGGAGATGAATCTAATACGGTCCGTTATGGTTTTATAATTGAAAATATGGGTTTTTTAATTGCAGAAAATACTTTAAGTGAGATTGCTAAAAACGCTAAAATTTACCCTATACCTAAAACTAAAGACTGGATGAAGGGATTGATTAATCTACGTGGTAACCTGATTCCAGTTTATAATTTTTCATTATTATTAGGTCTATCTGAAGAAAATGTTCAACAAAATAATTTATTGATTCTGGGTGATGATAGTGAGTCAGTTGGAATATTAATCGATGGCCTACCTCAACCATGTAATATAGAAAACTGGATAAAGCTTGATAAAATTCCCTGTGAAATTTCTAGTTTGAAAGAGTTTGCAACAGAAGCTTACTCGGTAGATGATATTATATGGATTGACTTTGACCAAAAAGAATATTTTAGATCGATTAAAGGAAATGTAGAAGCCTAATTAGTGAATAATAAGTAAGATTAATCATTAATGTTATTAAAAGACCTGAAATATATTAAATTTACTTAGGTTTAAAAGTTTTATCGGAGGTTCTTAGCATGAAATCATCAAAGCCAGAAACCCTAACAGGAAGCTTTGGCGCTTTTGGAAGTATAAAAATAACCCAAAAATTAATTGGATTGCTAATCGGTTTATTGATTGGTTTTGTCATAATTGGCCTGGCATATATGCAGGTGTTAAAGGCTGAAAGTGAGGCTGTTCAAATAGCTGAAAAAATGACTAAATTTGAAAAAGGTATCCATGAAGTTCAACTTGATTTACTTAATGCGCGACGTAGTGAAACGGAATTTTATCTTAAAAAGTATCCAATATTTCTAGGTAAATTCGATACGCGTATCATTGTTGCGAGCCAGAATTTAAAAAATCTTACTGCACTTGTAAAAACTGAAAAAAAACTTGATATTGTCACAGAACTTGGTGAGGCATTTGAAAATTATAGAGAAAAATTTTTACGTGCTGCAGAATTACAAATTGATATTGGGTTAGATGGAAATACGGGTTTAATTTTAGATCTAAAAAAAGTGTCCTCTGTCTTAGAAGAGACAGTGAAAAAGATTGATGTACCATCGTTAGATCGGTCATTAAATAAAATTCATAAGCACGAAAGTGATTTTATTAGTTCAGAAGATGGCACTTACAGTAGCACTTTAATTTCAGAAATAAGTGTTTTTAAAGAAGCTGTTAATCAATCTAATTTATCTTCCAAAAACAAACAAAAAGTACATGATTCAATAGTTTCATATCATAAAGTATTTCTTGAAATGTCTAATGCTGTTATACAAATGTTAAATCAGAAAAATGATGTTAAAAAATCAGTAAAAATAATCGAACCACTATTTAATAAAATGATAACTATCAGTAATGAAGTTATCCATGAAAGTCGTAATGATGCGACAGATAAGCGCGATAGAATCACTACATTCTTCATATCAACGTTAATGGTAATTGCTTTAGCCATTTCCATCGGTTTTTTCTTTTTAGCTAGAAGTATTATCAAGCCAATGAAGGTTCTGCAGGATACGGTATTGAGAGTTAATGAAGGGGATTTGAATGCAAGGGCAGGACTTAATAGAGGGGATGAGCTTGGTGAATTGTCAAGTGCGTTTGATAAGCTTTTAGATGAAAGATTAAGCTCATTAGCCCAGGCAGAAAAAGATAGTGAAAAGCTTAATGATTCTGTTATTAATTTAATTAAAGCGGTAAGTCAATTGGCACAAAATAAAGACCTGACGGTGAAAATACCTGTTTCAGAGGATATAACAGGTGCTATCAGTGATTCATTGAACTTACTTGCAAAAGAAACCTCGAAAATAATGCAGCTAGCCCAGTCTACCTCTTCTCAGGTATCTGATGTTTCATTGCTAATTAAGCAGCAGTCGGATAGTGTGATTTTTGTTGCAAATAAAGAACGTAAAGAAGTTGAAAATACGGCATTAATGTTAGAAGAGTCTGTTGCAACAATGAATGAAATTTCGGTTGATGCGAATGAAGCTAATACTAAAGCTGAAATAACTACTCAAAATACTCAAAGAGCATTGCAAACGGTATTGTCATCAGTTGAAGGAATTAATTCTATAAGAAGCACAATAAGTGAAACTGAGAAAAGAATTAAACGATTAGGAGAGCGTTCACAGGAAATTTCCGGTATTGTAAGTCTTATAAATAGTATAGCTGAACGCACCCATATACTGGCATTGAATGCGAGTATGCATGCAGCATCGGCGGGTGAAGCCGGGAGAGGTTTTGCAGTAGTTGCTGATGAGGTGCAGAGACTTGCTGAAAATGCACGTGAGGCAACATCAGAAATATCAACTGTGGTAAATAATATTCGTATTGAAACTACTGATACGGTTACGATAATGAATACCGTTATCAGTCAGGTTGCTGAAGGCACTGAGTTAGTTAATCAGGCTAGTCAAAATATGAAAAGGACTCAACAGGCCACTAATGACCTGGTTAGTTCGGTACAACATATTGCTAAAAGCTCTGAGAAACAAGTAGGAATAAGTAATGAATTGCTAGAAAGAGCAAAAGTTATTAAAGAAAGTACTGAGCAAACAGGTCGTAAATTATTAGAGCAAACGAAGAGTACTGAAAAATTAGTTCGTTACTCCGATGAGCTCGTATCTATAGTAGGCGTGTTTACTCTTCCAAGTAATTCTAAGACGGAAAAAATGGATACGTTTTCAACAACCCAGAAGATACAACAAGCTGTTTGATTTAATCTACGATTAATACAATTTTAAAAAATAATTGTTTGTGTTTTATCGTTTTATCCGTAAACAGCGCATAGGTAGTCGATGATGTTAAGTAGTGAAATAGATGATTGTCGAATAGGCTCACAAGATGTTGATATCTTGTCTGATATCGCATCACATTTAAGTGTTGAAGTGCCTGATATTCAATTAGTCTTAAATCACTATGAAAAACAGCTTAAAGTTATTCACGATTCATTGATTTCTTCTGACCATGAAGGTTTGTTACGTTTATCTGTGATTTTGATTGAAGGTTTACATAAGCTTGTTAACGCTAAAAGGAATCTTACCGAGGATGAATGTCACTTTCTCAAAAAAATTCCTGAAATATTTTCAGAATACGTATTTATTCCATCTAGTAAAATTTCAGATGCACATCTATTAAGTCATTTTAAAAATCCTCGTTGGATTAGGCCTGTTACAATTGAAGAAGAAAAAGAAATCACTAAAATGCTCGTGAATGATAATTTTGTTTTCGAAGCTGAAGAACAATATGTTGAAACACAGGAAGACTTCATATCACAAGGTAGTAACAATGAGACTGAAATAGAGCTTACAGACTTTCTCTTTGAAAACAACATTACAAAGATCTCTTCTGATATTCATGTTGCGGGAAAAAATATTTCGAGTAATGGCTTTATGAAGGGTGAACAAAAAGTAAGTGGTAATAATATAGAGAAGATTAATACTCCAGTTATGATGGATGAATACATAAATACGTCAGAAGAAGATGTATTAAATAGTGGATTGAAATTTATTCCTTCAAAAAAATCACATATTGAGTTTGAGGATGAGATTGCTCTTGATGTTTCTGATTTATTAAAGCTTGCAGACTCTAACGCTGTAGATAATTTATTTGATGAACAGGTAAATATTGAAGGTGTTATTAGTGTAACAGGGCTTGAGTCAGTTGGTGATGTAACTAGCCCTGATTCAGATCAAATAACTCTGAGAGTAAACTCTGATTCAAATTTGTTGATAAGTGAAGAGCAACAGGAACTAGTTGGTCTTGTTCGAGAAGAACTAGTTGAAATAACTGGTGATGAATTAACTGGATTTAAGACTAAAGAAGATATTCCTGAACTGAAAAATTTTTTGATAAACACAGCAGAGCAAATTGAAAACATTAGCAATGCAGTCGATTTAATTGGACTTAAAGGACTTGGAAATTTTTGTCGTTATTTATCCAGTAATATTCATCTACTGGCACTTAAGGAGGAGATCTTAAATGATGAGCATAATCTGCTTCTCACGGCGTGGCCGCTAATCATTCTGTCATATTTAGAGAATATTGCGTCGGAAACGGTTTCTGATAATTTAATAATCTATATTAAAAATAAAGCCTGGCCGGATTGCATTGATGCGGCAACAATGTATTCACTAGAAACATTGCTAAAGCATCCTGTCTTTAGTGATGAAGAAAAGAAGCTTCGTCAGAATGAGGCAAAAATTGAAGACATGTCTTTGAATCTGCCTGTTGATGTTAATCCTGAATTACTTGAGGCCTTGCTCCAGGACTTACCAGTACAAACGGGAGAGTTTTCAGAGGCGATCCAGAATTTACAGATACAAAAAGAAATTAATTATTTGGAAGTTGCTCAACGAATTGCTCATACATTAAAAGGTGCTGGTAATGTTGTCGGTGTGAAAGGTGTTGCGAATTTGACACATCAACTCGAAGATATTCTAGAGATACAAACAAAAGCAAATAAAATACCTTCAAAAAATTTACTAATTGTTTTAATTGATGCGGCAGATTGCCTTGAGACAATGTCAGAGGCTTTGTTAGGAATTGTTGATCCTCCAGATAATAGTTTGTCTATATTTCAATCAGTTTTAGATTGGGCTAACAAACTTGATAGAGAAGGTGCTACGGACTCTAATATTGATGATGATGAAGAAGATGATGAATTTCAATTTGTGACAACAACTTCTCATCTAGATAGTGTGAATTCATCTATAGATGATGTTAAAAAACCAATTAGCATTGAAAATATGCTAAGAATTCCGGCCAGATTAGCAGATGATTTACTTAGGCTTGCTGGAGAGAACTTGATTTCTACTTCTCAAATTCAGGAATACATTAAAATTATTAAGGGGCGTTATAAAAGCCTGAAAACTCATAATCATGTTTTGCAGAAGTTGTCTTTTGATCTTGAGCATATTGTTGATGTTCAAGGTGTGGCTAGTCAAGTTAATGAACAGGCCATGGTGAATGATTTTGATCCACTAGAACTTGACCAATATCATGAATTACATTCAATGAGCAGGAGGCTTATTGAAATTGCAGCTGATTCTATTGAACTTACGCAAGTACTTGAAAAAGATTTTGCTCATTTGAATAGTCTGGTAATTAATCAGGGGCAGTTACAGAAAGAAAATGAAGAGCTCGTGCTTAAAACAAGAATGGTACCAACTAAAACAATTATTCCTCGTTTAAAACGAGGTGTAAAACAGGCTTGTCGTTTAACTAATAAGCAAGTTGATTTAGAAGTATTAGATAATAATACATATATGGATAGTGAGGTACTCAATGGTTTAGTGGAGCCTTTGATGCATTTACTTAGAAATTCTGTGGATCATGGAATTGAGTCAGCTGAGAGGAGATATAAGCTGAATAAAAACAGACGTGGACATATTAAGCTGGTATTTTATCGAAAAGGAGATCACATAGTTATTAATGTCAAGGATGATGGTAAAGGCTTATGTTTAAGTGAAATTAGAGATAAAGCAATTGTTCTGGGTTTAGTTAATGCAGCAGATGATGTTAAAGAAGCAAAGTTGCAAAATATCATATTACAACCAGGGTTCTCTACAAGGGATGAAGTTAATCAGGTATCTGGCAGAGGAATTGGGCTTGATGTAGTACATAATAAGATACGAGAACTTAAAGGTAGTATCGATATTAGTTCTGAGGAAGGCCGTGGTTGTAGTTTTTCTGTTACTTTACCGATTTCCTCTTTTTCAATTCACTCGATCCTGGTCAGGGTTAGGGAGAATATCTATGCATTTTCAAACCGTGGAATCGAAGAAATTATTTATCCTGGATTAGGTCAGCTACAAATAATTGATATGCAATTAATGTTTAAGTTAGGTGACGAACTTTACAATACAATAATGATCGAGAAGCTATTTAATCTGGCCGAAGACAGACGTGATTTTGAACGTGATAATCGCCCGATTATTTTAGTTAAAGATGATATTGGAATAACGACTGCTTTACTGGTTCAGGAAGTTATAGATAGTCGTGATGTTGTCGTAAAATCTATGGGACCTTATATACCAAAAATTACAGGGCTCATAGGTGCGACTGTTTTGGGTGATGGTAGTATTGCTACTGTTGTAGATTTACCTGAATTAAAACAGTCATCAGAGATTTCAGGTGAAAATAATTTAAATAATATCACTTTTAAAGAAACTAGCACTCAGGTTCATGTTAAGCTTCCGTACGTACTGGTTGTTGATGACTCGCTAAGTGCCAGGAAATCGTTAGCTCAGTTTGTTGAAGATTTAGGGCATGAGGTGAGAACTGCCCGTGATGGTATGGAAGCTATCTCATTAATTGAAAAGCGTGAGCCTGACCTGGTTCTTGTCGATATGGAAATGCCTAGAATGAATGGTCTTGAACTAACTACACATATCAGAGCCAGTGAGAATACTCATAATATTCCAGTGATTATGATTACATCTCGTTCTACTGATAAACACCAAAAAGTTGCAATAGATAAAGGCGTGAGCCACTATATGGTAAAGCCATTTGATGAAGATGAGTTGGCTACTCATATCAATATGTCATTAAATATGGCTTGATATATTTGATAGTTTTATAAAAAATAGTCTTAATTTTATTATTTTTTATCACTGCTGTCCCGTTAAAAGAAATTAGTTTATGTTTAAAGCACATTGTTATGTGATTAACGAACGTTTCACTCTGATCGAGACATGAGTTGGGGGTGTCTGTCTAAGACGCACCGTAAAACCATCCCTGGTGGCTCGACACCCGCGTCCATGCGGGTGACGGTCTTAGACAGACACCCCCAACTCATGCCTCTAGTGGTTAACGGGACAGCAGTGATTTTTTATGTGTTTTTGTATGCGCTAATCATGACGTATACTAATTTAACTAATAAAGAGCACCTTTTGCTTTAAGTATTCTACACATTAGAAATGTTTGATAATAATTCACAAATACTTATTAAAGTATTATTAATATTTGAAATGTCTCTGTAATGAGCGGAGATATAAATATATAATGGTGGGTTTATATGTTCATTAGCTTATCGTGATATATGGTTCTTATAGAGCAATCAGAAAAAGCTGATAATGACTTACGGTAGGCAAGCTTAAAATCAAGTCTAAACATGGAAGTGCTAACACTTTTGAAAATATAGCAACTATATTTTCAAAAGTGTTAAACTACTATGCCAGTACTCAACAACCCTTTGGCGACTTTAAAGATAGATAGGTATGATTGTTTTTTTGATCAGGTTATCTAAGGAAAGATTTTTATAAACGCTGACAATTTGTCCTATGCTTGTTAAGCAGAAATATGGTAAGCCAGAAAAAAATAGAAATATGCAGGCCAGGTTTTAATATAGTTCTTTTTCATAAAAAGAGCTCTAAAAATATTACTACCTTTCCTTTAGGAGTGAATTGTGAAGTCGGGTGATGAAAAAACGAAATTACTATTAGTTGATGATCACGCTATTGTTAGAGCGGGTTTTAGATATCTGCTAGAAAATGAATCTAAATATGAATTTCTTGAAGTAGATTCAGCGGAAGAAGCGTGTCAAGTATATTCTGATTATCAGCCAGATGCTGTAATCATGGATTTAATGATGCCAGGTATGGGGGGCTTAGAAGGTTTAAGGCATTTAAATGCTAAGGATAAGAATGCTAAAGTTCTGGTGCTAAGCATGAGAGATGACCTGGCTTATGTTACCCGTGCTACTGTAGCTGGAGCTGCGGGTTACATGACTAAAAAAAGTGCCCCAGAGGAGCTTGCTAGAGCCGTCAGTGTAATTATTAAGGGGCAGAAATATCTAAGTGCTGATGTGTGTGAATCTGCCAGTAATGACTCATGGGTCGCAGATGAAGAAAAAGTTAAGTGCCTTACTGAGCGTGAATTTGAAATATTTTGTTTGTTAGCTGAAGGGCGCTCTGTAGTTAAAATATCCTCTGATTTACACTTAAGTCCAAAAACTGTAAGTAATCATCGTACCCGTATTATGAATAAGATTAAAGCAACCAACATTGTTGAGTTGACACGTCTGGCTATTAGAAATGGCTTGATAGATGCCTGAAAAAATTGTGCAATAAGCTAGAAGCAAATAGAAATAAGAAAATAAATAGCATAGTAAACTATATCAGCAACAACATTGTGTATTGTTGTTGCTGATATAATCTACATTACAAATTAAGAATCGGTTATTCTCTTCCCTGGTAATAAATAATCAAGTATCAATCGTGTAAGCTTTAATCGTCTATTAGACTCTATATAGGAATGTCTAAGTAAATAATCTATAATGGCATCAACAGATTGATCTATATTTAATTTAGATGTGTCAATTGTTAAATCTGCATTATCAGGTTCTTCGTAGGGTGAATCAATGCCAGTAAATTGTTTTATCTCACCGGATCGGGCCTTTTTATAAAGCCCTTTAACATCCCTTTTTTCACATAGATTAATAGGGCATTTTACATAAATTTCAATAAATTCAGTCTCGTTTACTATGTTTTTTACGAAACTTCTGTCATCTTTAAAGGGTGAAATAAAAGTAGCAAGTACCATAACACCAGCATCAATAAATAACTTTGAGCACTCACCGATTCTTCTAATGTTTTCTTTTCTATCATCATTGCTAAAGCTCAGGTCATTGCTCAAGCCATGGCGAACATTGTCTCCATCTAGCAAATAAGTTCGAAAACTATAATTATGTAATTTTTGTTCAAGGGCATTAGCAATTGTTGATTTTCCGGAACCAGATAGACCGGTAAACCATATAATTGCGGATCTCTGTTTATTGAGATTATCTCTATTGTCTTTGGTGACGGCTGAATCGCTCCAGACCACATTACTAGATTTTTTTAAGGTGTTTTTGTTTAAATTAGCCATAATAAAACCAACATTAAATGAACGAGTTGAATCAAACTAACATCAAATGCTGATTGATGGGATGGGGAAAATTCCTATTTAGTAGTTCATTATATTGATTTAGTGTTTCGCATAGGAAAAATTCCCTTTTAAATAGAATTGCATGCTAATACCGCACAAACTATTTATAATGAAAATTGGTGTTAATTTTGAATGTACAAATTATGAACGGTAACTAAACTGTCATAATTTTATTAGGTAGCTTTTATGAGTGCAAATACCGAAGAGGTTATTCAAGTAAGTCAACCATCGTTGCTTTCTTTGTTTTGGATATTTATTAAAATTGGTAGTACTGCGTTTGGTGGTTTTATGGCGCTTATATCTGTAGTTAAAAACTATCTGGTTGATAGAGAGAAATTACTAACTGATGATGATATGCTTGATGGGATATCATTAGCAACTATATTGCCCGGGCCTGTAGCGGTAAATGTTGTGGCTTATGCAGGTTATCGTATCAGGGGAATTTCGGGGGCAATAATTTGTGCTACTGCAGTTATTCTGCCTTCATTCTTATTAATATTATTTTTGAGTTATGCATATTTCACTTATGGTGAAATTCCTGCAGTTAACAATATTTTTAAAGGTATCTTGCCTGCTGTAGCAGCAATCATTGTAGCTACATCTATAAATATGGGTAGAAAAGCCTTATCAGGATACATTGAAGTGAGTATTGCGATATTAGCAATGTTGACACTTATCTTTATTGGTGGTTTTTATAGTACTTTAATTATTATTTTTTCATCTGGTTTTATTGGCTGGATTTTATTCAAGAAAAAACTCACTTCCAGTCAATCTCCTGATGTGCGTCTTGAAGTTTTAGATTCAACATTGAAATCTGAACGTAATATTACAAGTTTATTCTCACTTGCAGGGGCCGGTATTCTTGTTTTTATTATAACTTTAGTCAAATCACAAACTTATATTGCCGCTAAACTTTTAGCAACATTTGCGGGAATGAGTGTGCTTTTATTTGGCGGTGGTTTTGTTTTTATTCCACTTATACAAGAATCAGTCGTTGAAACATATCAATGGGTTACGCATAGAGAATTTATTGATGCTATTGCTATGGGGCAGATTACCCCAGGACCAATTTTAATAAGTGCAACATTTATCGGTTATAAAGTAGCGGGTGTGATTGGCGCAGCTACCGCCACTATAGGAATTTTTGCACCTCCAGCCATGATAATGTTGATATGCACTCATTACTTACAAAAATTGAAAAAATCTCAGAACATTAATGCAGTTTTAAAAGGTGTTCGTTGTGCAGTGATTGGCATGATTGCAGCAGCAGCCTATGTTGTCTCTATGTCTGCAGAAACCAGTTTAATTTCAGTTGTGATATTTATTGCAGCAATTATCGCGTTACTTAAGTTTAAGTTAGAGGTGGTCTGGATAATACCCGCATCAGGAATCGTTGGCTTACTCGCTTTTTCATATACTTAACTAGTACACAAATTACCAACGAATGTTGTGATTTTAATATGAAGATTAATTATCTAATTTTTCGAAAATTATTATTTGTGACATTTAATTTATTAAATACTAAAGCTTAGGAGTTACATTATGACACCTGTATTTATGATAGGCACTCAAAGATCCGGTTCAAATTTGTTAAGATTGATGTTAAATCAATTAACCGAAATAGCCTCCCCCCATCCACCGCATATATTGGAACGTATGTTTCCACTTATGGAGTTTTATGGGTCTTTTGATAATGATGAAAATTATTATAAATTAATTGACGATGTCTGTAGACTGGTTGAATTAAATCCAGTTCAATGGAGTGGAGTGAGTTTCGACAGGCATGAAATTGCACAAAAAGCGAAAAACAGGTCGTTATTAGGGGTTTATGCTGCAATCCATGACATGTACACTGAAAGTCAGGGCGCTAAAACATGGTGCTGTAAAAGTCTTGCAAATATAAAATACATTGAACAAATTGAGGAACACTTTAATAATCCTAAATATATATATTTATATCGTGATGGCCGTGATGTTGCGTTATCATTTCAGAAAGCAGTGGTTGGTGAAAAGCATATTTATAATATAGCTAATGGTTGGGCTGCCACGCAGAATATGGCATTAAATTTTAAGGAGTTGATTGATGAAAATCGTTTTTACTGTGTCAGCTATGAGCAGTTAACGCAGCAGCCTGAGGAGACAGCACGTTCCTTATGTGCCTTTTTAGGTACAGATTATGTGCCACAAATGCTTGATTTTCATAAAAGTAATGAGGCTAAAAATGCAGCTAAATCCAGTGATTTATGGGGAAATGTTACCAGTCCAATTTTGAAGAATAATAGTAAAAAATACATGTCTGAAATGACATTGACAGATATTACTATCTTTGAATCGATAGCGGGTAAAGTTCTAGACGCCTTAGGCTATGAGAGAAGCTGCGTGTTTAGTGGCGAAGAAAAAACATTTTCTGCGGATGAAATTGAGGATTTTAATAATCAAAATCGAAGAAAAAAACTTGAAAAACAACTAAAAGTAGAAGAAAGTGATAAACTGAGGCGTGAGCGTCAGTCCCAGTTATTAGATGAAATTAAGGCTAGGTTTGTAGCATAATTGGGGGATTTGTTTAATATGGTGGAGTATTAGTAATGTCTAAATCTAAATGGGTTTTGTTTATAGTTTTACCATTTATCTATCCTTTAGATGCTTTTTCAGACTATGTATTTACTGCTCCACCAAGGGAAACCCTGGAACAGGGGGTTTATATTTATAAACCAATTGCTGATTTTCTGACAAAATCAACAGGTGAACGGTTCATTTATAAACACCCTGATAACTGGGCAGAGTATAGTCGAGGGATGCGGAATAATGAGTATGACCTGGCATTTGATGGGCCTCATTTTGTTAGTTGGCGAATACAGCATATTCAGCATGACGTTATTTTGAAATTACCCCAGCTACACATATGGCGGGTGATTGCTAAAAGCACTGATAATAGTATTACAAACCTGGATGATTTGATTGGGCAAAAAGTATGTGCTCCAAAATCTCCAAATTTTGGCATGTTGACCATGATGAGTCATTACTCTAATCCAGAAAAAGAGCCAATACACGTAATTACTAAGGGTTGGAAAGAGGCTTTTAATTCAGTTGTGCAAGGTAGTTGCGTGGCGACGGTTATTCCCAAAACTAATCACAAAAAACTTGATCCACAATTTATACAAACCAAGGCAATACATACACACTTGCCATATCCCAATCAGGCGTTTACAGTAGGTTCGGGGGTTGCTCCATTTCTGAAATCTAAAATTATGAGTGAATTACTCTCCAATGAAGGTCAAAATGTAATGATCAGATTGAGAGACAGGTTTTCACATGGTAAAAAACTAGTGAGAGCTGAGAATGAAGAATATGAAGGAATAAGTATGGTATTAGACAGGGCGTTGAATTTCAAGAGCGCAGCTAATTAGTTATCTCTATCTTTATCTCTAATATGGTCAATTTATGGCTGTTTTATGTCGAACCTGGTGCCAGGTTCCAGGCTTATACTTTTAGTTAAAACTTCAGTAGATTTACCTGTAGTATCCCCCATTTTCTACTGCAAATGTGAATAGCACACTTAAGAAACTTTAATTTGCCAGTAGCCGACATAATACTAACAGGCTTTATACTGATTCTTTGTGCTAATGTTATAAAATATCGTTCTCTTGTATAAGTAAAGCTTTTTTCAAAAATAACAGCTAAAATCATTATAAAGCCATTCAATTAGAGAGGGACGAAATGGATGCGAGAGATGTTAAAAATATAAGTCAGGCTCGCCAGATTGTTGAGCAACGTGCCTTAAGCCACGTAAAAGTAGGTGTGTTTGATATAGACGGTGTAATGCGTGGAAAATATATGTCCAGAGAGAAATTCTTCTCTGCACTGGATAATGGTTTTGGTTTCTGTGACGTTGTACTTGGGTGGGATGTTAAAGATCAACTTTATGATAATGCAAAATACACTGGTTGGCACACGGGTTATCCCGATGCAATAATGCGCATATTACCGGATAGTTGTCGCGAACTGCCCATGGAAAAGGTTGGTGAAAACAATATGTTGCTTTTTCTAGCAGAGTTTTCAGCAGAAGCAGAAGCTATTTGTCCAAGGGGGGTTTTGCGTAGGGTAATTAATAAAGCGCATGATATAGGGTTGGAAATTTTTTCTGGCTTTGAATATGAGTTTTTTGTGTTTAATGAAACGGCCAAAAGTATACGTGAAAAGAATTACCAGAGACTGCAACCGCTGGCACCAGCCGAGTTTGGGTATTCAGTAATTCGAAACTCTGTAGAGTCAGAAATATATAATGATATATTGAAATTATCTGAAGAGATGGATTTTAAAATAGAAGGCTTACATGAAGAAACGGGGCCGGGTGTATTAGAAGCTGCTATTGCTTATAGTGATGCACTATCATCGGCAGATAAGGCGGCTCTGTTTAAAACCTTCACAAAAATTTCACTGCAGAAAAAAGACAAAATGGCTACATTTATGGCAAGATGGTCTGAAGATTATCCGGGACAAAGTGGACATATACATTTATCTATAAAAGACAGTAATGGGGCAGCTGTTTTTTATGATAGCAACGATAATAATAATATGAGTGAAGCCATGTCTCATTTTGTTGCAGGACAACAACAATTGATGCCTGAGTTTCTGGCAATGATTGCGCCAACTATTAATTCATATCGTAGACTTATACCAGGTTACTGGGCACCAACCGAAGCCAGTGTGGGTATAGATAATCGTACCTGTGCTATTAGAATTATTCCTGGTAGTGAAAAAACGCAACGTCTCGAATACAGAATTGCGGCTGCTGATGCTAACCCATATATCATACTTGCTGCGGTTATCGCTTCGGGGTTATGGGGTTTAGAAAATAAGCTTTCAATTGACTCAATGGTTAAAGGTAATGCTTATGATCAGACATTTCCAGAACATCTAAAGTTGCCAACAAATTTATGGGAAGCAGCCCAGAAACTTAATTCATCTGATGTGGCTCGAGACTATTTTGGAGATGCGTTCGTGGATCATTATGTGGCTAGTCGGGAGTGGGAAGATCGTGAATTTAGAAAACATATATCCCAATGGGAATTAGAGCGTTATTTTGAAATAATTTAAAGTTAACTATGACAATAAAAATAATATCACCTATTGACGGTTCTATAGTTGCAGAAAGAGAAACAGCAACAACTACTCAAATAGAAAAAAAATTACAGGATGCTGTGTTTGCGAGTAGCAAATGGAAAACAATATCAATTTCTGAAAAAGCTAAACTTTGTCATAAAGCGATAGATATAATTCTTGAAAATAGCGAAGAAATTGCAAAAGAAATTACCCTGCAAATGGGGCGACCTTTAAAGTATGCGCAAGGTGAATTACGTGGATTAGAAGAACGTGCTCGTTACATGATTGATATAGCTGAGCAGGCGTTAAGCGATATTAAATTACAGGATAATGAAGGCATTACTCGTTATATAAAAAGAGAGGCGTTAGGTGTGGTGTTAACTATAGCGCCATGGAATTATCCCTATTTAACAGCCATTAATTCTATTGTGCCAGCCTTAATGGCGGGTAACTGCGTGATATTAAAGCACTCAGCGCAAACTTTATTATGCGCAGAAAGATTGTACCAGGCCTTTAGTGAGTCATTTAAGCGGGCGGGGTTCGAAGATGGTGTGTTTCAGTATTTACATTTAGATCATCAGCAAACGACTGAGTTGGTGAGAAATAGTGCAATAAATTTTGTCTCCTTTACAGGTTCAGTATCCGGTGGTGAAGCAATTGAAAAATCTGTTGCGGGATTATTTAAAGGCGTGGCACTAGAGCTGGGTGGAAAAGATCCTGCATATGTTAGAAATGATATTGATATAGAGCGTGCGGTAGAAAACCTGGTTGATGGGGCATTTTTTAATTCAGGTCAATCATGCTGTGGCATCGAACGAATTTACGTACATAATGATGTATATGATGAGTTTGTTGAAAAATTTATACATTCTGTAAACAACTATATATTAGGAAATCCGTTTGATTTGCAAACTACTTTAGGGCCAATGGTAAACTCAAAATCTGCTGACTATGTTCGAGAGCAAATTAATCAGGCCTGTGAAATGGGCGCCAGTGTGTGTATTGATGAAAAGGTATTTTCTTATAATAAAAAGGGTTCTGCTTATTTAGCACCACAGGTACTGATCAATGTTAATCATAATATGTCTGTCATGAAAGATGAAAGTTTTGGTCCGGTTGTAGGTCTTATGAAAGTTGCTAGTGATGCTGAGGCGATACAACTTATGAATGATAGCCCCTATGGATTAACCGCTTCAATTTGGACCAATAATGAAGAAGTAGCGATAAGTATAGGTGAGCAGTTAGAGACCGGCACCGTATTTATGAACCGTTGTGATTATCTTGATCCGGCGCTTTCCTGGGTAGGAATAAAAAATTCAGGAAGAGGCTGTTCACTATCATTATTGGGTTATCAGCAATTAACGAGGCCTAAGTCTTTTTATATTAAGATAAGTTAAAATTTTATGGAAAATAAGATTGATATAATTAACATGAAAAAATTACAGGGTGACTGGAATTACCCTACATCTATACGTTTTGGAATTGGGTGTGTTGCTGATTTATATGATACATGTAAAAAGTTAAATATGACTAAACCTTTATTGGTTACAGACTCCGGCCTGGCAAAGCTAAATATGGTTACAGATTTGATAGAGTCAAACAAAATAAAAGGATTGGATATTCAGGTTTTTAGTGATGTTAAACCAAACCCTACCGGTGATAATGTTCAACAAGGTGTCTACTTTTATAAGAAGAATGAATGTGACGGGGTAATAGCATTTGGTGGAGGAAGCGGGATTGATGCAGGTAAAACTATTGCATTAATGGCTGCACAGGAATATTCCTTATGGGATTTTGAGGATGTAGGTGTTAACTGGAAAAGGGTAAATCCTCAAGGTATTGCACCCTGTATTGCGATACCAACAACAGCGGGTACTGGATCAGAAGTTGGTCGTGCATCTGTTGTTGTTGATGAACTTAGTCATACAAAAAAAATTATATTTCACCCGAATATGTTGCCTGATTTAGTTATTGCAGATGCTCAGTTAACACAGAATTTACCAGCTCACATTACAGCAGCAACCGGTATGGATGCTTTTGTGCATAGTTTAGAAGCGTATTGCGTAAACAGCTATCACCCTATGGCAGATGGAGTTGCGCTTGAAAGTATGCGACTTATAAAAGAATGGTTACCCTGTGCCTATAAAAACGGTAGCAACCTTGTAGCACGTAGCCATATGTTAGTAGCATCAACTATGGGTGCAACTGCATTTCAAAAGGGCTTAGGTGGCGTTCATGCTTTGGCCCATCCGCTAGGTGCAATTTACGATAAGCATCATGGTTTATTAAATGCGATATTATTACCCTATGTATTGTTAAAAAATAAGTCTGTAATAGGAAATAAAATTAACCATGTTGCAAATTGCCTGAACCTGAAAAATAATAATTTTGATGAATTCTTTAACTGGGTTCTAGAATTTAGGAGTAAATTGGGGGTAGCGAGTAACCTGAAATCTATTGGTTTAAATACTGATAAAAGTGAATTAATAGGCCAGCTAGCTAGTAAAGATTCTACCGCTTCAGGAAATCCTATAAGTTTTTCTGCTGAGCAATATAGTGAAATTTTTGAGAATGCAGTTAATGGAAACCTGAGTGAATGATAATTGGCATACTAGAAACGGATGTTTTGGATAAAAATATAAGAGAAATACATGGAAGCTATCCGGATATGTTTAAAACGTTGTTGCAGTCAGCTGATAAAAATATTCTATTTCAAACCTATCAAGTTATAAATCTCGAATACCCACAAACTATAGATGACTGTGATGCATATTTAATTACAGGTAGCAAATTCTGTGCTTATGATAATGAACTATGGATCAACAGACTTAAAGAGTATGTTGTAGAATTGGTAGGTCATCAAAAAAAATTAATAGGCATTTGTTTTGGACACCAGATAATTGCCCAGGCCTTAGATGGTCAGGTAGAAAGAAGTGAAAAAGGTTGGGGTGTAGGTCTGTATTCTAGCCATGTACAAAATAGTAAAAGCTGGATGCAGCCCGTAAGGGATGATTTTTCTTTATTAGTAAGTCATCAGGATCAAGTAGTGAAATTGCCAGCTCAAGCAGAGTTGCTTGCAAGCAATGACTTTTGCCCTAATTCAGGCTTTACAATTTCAAATCACGTTTTAACTTTTCAGGGACATCCAGAATTTAATTCCGAATATCTTAAATATATAATGAATAAACGAAGAAATGTTATTGGTGATGAAAAATATATAAGTGCTATGTGCTCACTTAAAAATTTGGTAGATAGTAATGTGATAGCTAAATGGATTGTAAAATACATAAAGCAAGAAATATAGAGGTTTAAATATCTAAAGGGTAGAGAGTTTGTATGTTATTTAATTGCCTTTAAATGATTTGCTTACTTACATCCTGAGTTGAATTATTAGTAAATTTTTTTAATCGAACTGGCACATATTTGTGAAAAGGGGTTGCGCTGATAGAGTCACAATGTTTTAAGTTTGTAAGTAAATTGATTAACGGTCCGTGCCTTTTTTGCTCATTTTTATTATCTGGAAATTGTAAACCATAACCGTGAGGTAAGCTAACAGATCCACGACGCATACTGTCACAAACCTGGATATAAACCTTTATACTTCCCCATTGTGATTCGCAAATAACCTGTTCAGCATCAGCATATCCGAAAGTTACCGCATCCTGAGGATTAATTCGCAAAGTACCTAAAGGATCAGTTTTTCTCCATTGCGGATTACGGAATATGGTATTTGCATTTTCGCTACGCCGTTCACCTGCACATAAAATTAATGGGTACTCTTTGTCTTGCTCGAGTCGTTGAGTAACCAGTTCACGTAGTGCTTGCAACATTTCGGGCGGGTTTAAATGCACTTTGCCATCAGTATGTTGTATGAAAGAAAAACAGTCTTCATATTTATGTATGCTTAAAAGTGTTCCATGATGATCAGTTAATATGCGATTAAATAATTTCTCAGCGAGTTGTGCGCCATGGCCCTTTAACCCGCTACGTCTTACAGCGGCTGCATGTTTTTTAACATACAACTGGCAGGCCCCCCAAAAAGGTGCAGCGACGGCAGCTCCATCGTGTAGTGTTGGCCCCAGACTGTCATACAATACAAAAGGTATTGCGCGACGTAAGCTGGGACGCATAATTAGTGTCATGGCCAATATATTTCGATAAATATTTAATCTGGGCCAGCGACGATGTAAACGTGCTGCCACATTTAGCAGTGGATAGGTTTTGGGTATTGCCACTGCGGCAAGAGCCAGTCGACGATAGATCTCAGGTTCCGGCAAGGTACCCGTCAATGGTGTAAATAATGGTTTTCTTAAATGAAAGCCATTTACTGGAAAATCGAGGGTAAAAAAGGTGGCCTCCCATTTTTCAAATTGCGAAGTGGCTGGCAAAATATAATGAGCTTGTCTGGCGGTTTCAGTCATCGCAACATCAACTACTACCAGTAGCTCTAAACGCTCAAAAGCATGGCGACAGGCCTGAGTATCAGAGGCTGATACAGCCGGGTTGGCACTGTCGACAAATAATGCACGGGTGCGTGCGGGATGATCTGTGTTTATTTCATCCGGTAAAACATTGGGTGGAAACATGCCAGCTATTTCAGCCATGCCTGTAACAGCCGTTCGAGGTAATGAGTGTTGCTTACCCCGTGCCTGTGAATGCCCAATTAGAGGAATCAGAAAACTATGCAAATTGTTTCCTCCTTTTTTACCGAAATTACCGGTAACGAGAAACATCAGTTTTTCGAGATACGAGTTGAGAGTACTGTTAAGGCTTTGCTGTATTCCAAGATCGACTCGAATAGCAGCACTGTTCGCTTTTGCCAGGCAGTGTACAACCCTGTGTACGGTTTCAGATTCAAGCCCGGTGCGTTCAATATAGTCTTCTACAGGCACTTCCATTAGTGTTTGAAGCAATTCGGCAAAGCCGTTTGTATGTTGTTGTAGAAAATGTTTATCGTGAAGGTTTTCGCGCACAATAATAGACAGTATGGCGGACAATAAAAAGGCATCTGTTCCAGGTCGTAACTGTAGATGAATGTCTGCCATCGATGCTGTCCGTGTGCGTCGTGGATCGATAACAATCATCTTGCGCGCCGGATCTTTGGCTAATTGCTTCAAGGCAATGCGGGCATTTCGAATTCCATGGGCCTGCCATGGGTTGGTACCAATGAATATAACGCAATCACTGTGATCAATGTCTTCAGTAATATGGCAATATTGCCGACCGAATAATAGGCCATTAACCCAAAAATCTCCGGTCTTTTCCTGAGCAAGGGCTGAGTAATAATTGTTAATTCCCATGACATTTCGAAAGGCACTGGCATACATCGCACCAATGTGATTGCCCTGACCACCACCACCATAGAATGCCATACAAGCATTACCGTGCTCGTTACGAAGGGTTAACAACTTTGTCGTAATTTCTGAAATTGCAGTGTCCCAGGAAACAGCTTCAAAGCTACCATTTGTAGTTCTTCTCAGGGGTTGATTTAAACGCTCGGCATGATTTTGGTAGTGATCCAGTCGAGAGGCTTTCTGGCACAGATAACCGGCACTTATTGGGTGAAGTTTATCACCTCGAATTTTAGTTAAATGCCCATCTTTAACTTGAATACTTAAGCCACAGTTACGTGAGCATAAAATACAGGCTGTAGGTTGCCAGTTATCCATATGTTTAATGATGCTGGTAAAGCATCCTCCTTATCGTGGATAGTTCTGCAAAATTATAAAATCTTTATGTGTCTTTTATGTAAACAAGTTTTGTTCTAATTCCAGTAAATTCTTTTTAGCGGCTATACCACCAGCATACCCTGCAAGAGCACCGTTTTTTCCAATAACTCGATGGCACGGCACGATGATTGAAATTGCATTGGCGCCATTAGCATTAGCTACGGCTCTTACCGCTTTGGTATTAGATATATTATTAGCTAGTTCAAGGTAACTGGTAGTTTTTCCGTAGGGTATAGTAGTTAATCTTTGCCATACTTTTTTTTGAAATTCTGTGCCAACTAATTTTACTGGTATATCAAAATTATTACGCCTATATTTAAAGTATTCGTTCAGTTGTTGTCGTGTTATCCTTAGTGTATTGTTATCTTTTTCTTTGTAAATCGCGTTAAGTTTTGTTTGTAGTCGATGATCGATGTTGTGCCTCATTTTTCGATAGCGCCAATCACACATAATTAAATAATTTTCAAAAGAGCCTAAAATAAGCTCACCATATTTAGTTTTAAAAAACTGAATGTTAATTTCATTCATAACTACACCTGTTAATTAGTTAGTTAAAAATAATAAGCAATATCAATTTGAATAAAGTCATCCTCCTCAATGCTCTTGAGGCGGCTTAAGCGATGGATATTATTAAAGCCCCGAATTTCCAGGTTGCCTGTTAAGTTTTCAGAGAACCGTTTACTGGCCTCAAGGCTAATTAATCGTTCCTGATTATCCAGATCATAAATTATACCGAGCAGTGCTTCACTTGAATCTGCATCATTAACAGCGAGTCGTAAGCCCGCCATTATGTCATTTTGAAAAAAGGCAGTTGCATCAATACCGCGATCATCATATAAATATTCCATTACCAGACCTAAATCAGAAGCTGATTCATAAATGCCAACAAATGTGTATTCAAAACCGCCGGTCATAGCAAAGAAGCTCTCATCAACCAGTTGAGCAGTATTGGTATCTATATTTTGCCAGTCTCGCATAATCGCCTCAAATTTCCATAACCATTCTTCAGTGGTGAGCTGGGCATCTATGCTAGCCTGTTGCATCTGTGGGTAGTAGGGTGTTAGTACCTGTATGTTATTTCGATTGCCGAGTAGAAAGAGGGGTTCACGACTGGTGCCAGAAAAGTAGCTAAGACCAAGCTCAAGATCACCCATGTATTGAAACCAACGTAATGCATAGTCTATATGTTGTTCTTCATCTGAAGATTCATAACCCGATTGATTGGTATCAACAACTGGAAATGTACGAGGACGGCCTTCCGGGCCCTGAAAGGTTCGCTCTCTGAAATAGGGTAGTATAAACAGATCAACTAATCCCCAGTCTTTTTCAAAACTGGCTTTAATCATCGGTTGACCCAGCTTATCTTCACCATCGATGTTTTCTACATTATCAGTTTGATTAATTATATCAACTAGATGCTGTGATTCTGTCACTCCCCAGTAAACTTTACTTACCCCAAGGCGTAATTCCCAATTTTCAAAAACCTGTTCATAAAATAGCTCACGAATATCCCCATGACTGCGTTCATTATCATATTGATCAAGTCGTACAAAAGGGGTAAAGGTGATGCTCTTATTATCACTATTAAGGTTGCTATAGTATTCAACCTCTGAAGAAACAGAGATATAGTTACTATGTTGCTCCAGATTTTGAGCTAGTGGAGTATTGATGAAGTATCGACTCTGAAAGGTGATATCACCAGACCATTCTGCCATGCTCTGAAAAGAAATTAGTGTGAGGGCAAGAATTTGATTGGCTTTAAATTTACAGTTCATTCAAGTGACTCAATTTGTTCAGATAATTTTATCTTGGTAGCAATAATTAACTTTGGTGTATTTTTAATATCTTCTGCATTGATTTAATTTAACTTTATTATGAGTTAAAGTTTGTGTTAATTCTAGAAAGATCAGTTGAAAGTGCGTTTAGAGTGTAGGTGCGTCAAGAGGCTGCGCTATAAATGTGCAGTCAACTGATTTTTCTAGGTTAATGTGTTACTAAAAATTAATTTTCACTGTAACTCAAAATTAGCTTTCTATGCGATAAGTTATAATTAAATTATCACTACTGTCCCGTTAACCACTAGAGGTATGAGTTGGGGCTGTCTAAGACCGTCACCCGCATGGAAGCGTGTCGAGCCACCAGGGATGATTTTACGGTGCGTCTTAGACAGATACCCCCAACTCATGTCTCGATCAGAGTGAAACGTTCGTTAATTACATAGCAATGCGCTTTAAACATAAACTAATTTCTTTTAACGAGACAGCAGTGTTAAATTATATTAATAAGCTATTTTGCTCGTTTCAGGCTATTGCGATTAAAATCTTTATCGGTTAGTCCTGTTTTAAACTGATAATTATTCCAGCTAAGTGTTGTAGACTTTCCAGTTTGATGGTTAACCATGAGCATTTCATCTGCGCGCCAGAATTTATTTAAATATTGTTGATAGCCAGCATAGGTTAAAGTTTTTAAGAGCGTATTTTTACGATCATAAAAAACTACTTTTTCTGCACGATATTCCTGTTTGTTTATCCAGGCAACCTGTCGAGTGTAACCAGAATGTTTATATGCGGGGTAGCGTTCAATAACAAAACACTCAGTGCCATTTAGTTTTTCATCCCTGATATATTTGTATGTGTATTTATCAACTTCCTGAGATGAAATATCCTCATATGCAAACTCGCTGCCCATAAATGGGCCTGATTTGTTTTTTGAGCTAATTCGTTTAACACGCTTCAAAGCAGGTAAATATAACCACTGTTCATCTGGGTTGAGAGCATGAGAATAGGTGAGAGAGGCTGTGCCTTTTATGTCTTTTGGAGTATTGAATATAGATAAACTTTTATCTCCATCGCCTTCCACTTCCAGGGTAATAACTTTTACTTCTCTGCTATTGGTTTGACCTTGCTTGTTTTTCAGGATCATTTTCATTTTGGCGGTTGAATCTACAAAACCGGTATCTCGTTTGTCTGCTTCTTTTGCTATTTCCAGCCCCCTGCTTACATCATCTGCATGGCTCACTGCAATACTGCCTAGAAGTAATAAAGAACTAGCTGCTACTTTTGTGAATTGAGTTATTGTCATGTTTATTCCTTAAGCTGTTTTTTTGTCAGAGTCTATTGCCATTAACAGCGGCGGTAGTAATAGAAAATCTAATACCAGAGCAACCGCTATAATTATACTTGTCATTAACCCCATGCCGGAGTTAAGTTCAAAATTTGATTGTGCAAGAATCATAAAGCCAGAAATTAAAACGGCTGAGGTAACCCATAAAGCCACCCCAACATTTTTGAAGGCATATTGTACTGCCTGTTGGCTATCCAGGCCCTTTTCTTTTCTGGCACGTATGTATTTACTCATAAAGTGAATTGTATCATCTACAACTATGCCCAGGGTCATAGCAGTTACTATAGACAGGGCAAGACCAACTTCACCAACTAGCAGGCCCCAGATTCCAAAAGAAACACCGGCGGGGAACAGGTTAGGTATCAAACTTATCAAACCGTATTTAAAGGATTTAAGCGCAATAATCAAAACCAGTGAAATTAAAACTAATGCAGCGGTTGTGCCGGTTAACATACTGATGATATTACGCTTTCCGATATGTGCAAACATAATGGATGGGCTGGCACCTTCAGTAGTAAGGTTCGGTGTGTTTTGTTTCATCCAGTCATTGGCCCGCTGTTCAAGTGCCAGTAATTCGTTTGAAGAAATAGTTTTTAGAACTATCTGAACCTTAGTTGATTGTTTAGCGACATCTATCTGGTTATTTAAGTCCAGACCATAAGGTAGAGACATTTCATAAAGTAACAAATATTGTGCACCAAGCTCTCTATTGTCAGGTATTTTGTAATATGCATTATCATCGCCGTGCATATTTTTGTTCAGACGTTTGAAAGTGTCGGTGATACTACTGACATGTAAAACCTCTTCCTGGGCTTCATACCAGTTGGCGAATTTTTCTACCTGTTCTAAAAATGCAGGTCGGCTCACACCTTCTTTTTCGCCACTGTTCAGAGAATAGGCAATAGTATAAGTGCCAGTAAGATTTTCAGTTGTGAAATCTGTATCACGCCTGAACTCTATTGATTCATCGAAGTAATTTACAAATACATCGTTTAAGTCATTTAGAGGTATTAATGAGATAAATATGAGTACACCAGTGCTCAGTGATATAAGTAATGTTTTTCGTTTCTCTACAACAAAATCACCCAGTTTATCCATAACACCGGTACCCGCTATAAAGTGTTTCGCATGAATAGGTAAAATAAACATAATGGCAGGTAAAAAAGTGACGGTTAAAACAAATGCACCTAATACGCCGAAGGTAGACATATTACCAAGGTCACCAAATGGTGGTGCGTCACTTGAGTTAAGGCTTAAAAAACCCATTGCAGTTGTGACGGTAGTTAAAAATATAGGCATAAAGTTAACACGCATACTTTCAACAATTGCATCGTGTTTGCTCGTGCCCTTGTGAATTTCCTGCAACATTGTAACCAGTAAATGAACGGCCCCCGCTATAGCTATTGTTAAAATAATTATTGGTGCTGAGGCAGAGGGGGGGGTTAGTTTGATTCCAAAATGTCCGCCGGCCCCCATTCCAATAATTATTGAACAGATTACTAAAATAATGGTTGCGACTGTACCGCTGAAGCCTTTTAGAAGTAACAAAAGAACAATGGCAATTATACCAAAGGCTATAGGGATTAACGTTTGGCCATCTGCCTTACTGGCTTCAGGAAATGCATTATTCATCATAACCATGCCGGATAAGCGGAAATCTATTTCGGGGTATTTGACTTTTGCTTCGGCTAGCATTTTTCGTGCATAAGCAACAGTTTGTGGATTTTCCTTCATCTTATTTTTGCCGGGTAATTGTATGGTTACGTTTACCCCGGTATGCGCTGAGTCAGGAGATATTAGTCTTGCGGCTAACTGAGGTTCCTTAAGTGCAATTCGTTGAGCATAATTCAGGCTTTCTTTGTTCATTGATTCTGGTTCCAGCACCAGATCATCGACAATTAAATCATCTTCTTCTGCATAGGTATGCTGAAAATTTGTCACAGAATTAACCCGGATAGAATGAGGTATTTGCCATGCTTCCTCGGTAATTGCCTTAATGGCGGTTAGATTTTCTGTTGTAAATACATTGCCGTTTTTAGGTGAGATAACAAACATAACATTGTCATCTTTTGTGTATGTATCCTGTAAATTTTCGAATGCATTTAACTGAGGATTATCCTTACTAAAGAACACGCGATAATCATTTGAAAAGGGCAATAAGTTTGGTGCACCGCTACCGATTACTCCAACTAGTGCCAGTGATAGCAGTATAACCAGGTAACGCCATTTTAAAATCCATTCTGTATATTTTACAAGCATGGGTGATCTCCAGATCTTTATTGTTTATGTCGGGTATTATTTTTCTGATCATTTAATAGCTGCATTTCTGCAGAGAATAGTTCCTTACGTAGTTTGTCTCGCAGAGCATATATATCAAATTCTGTACTGCTTGGTTGCCAGTCATAACTATCTAATAATTTGTGACTATTTAGCCACATCATTTCAAGTGGTTGTTGTATGCTGAGTTTACTGAAAGGGATACCTGAAAGGTGTAACAGGTTAGAGCCATAACCCATACTCCATAAACCCAGGAGAATTCCATCGGGTACAAATGGTTGATTTTCAGGAATATCACCATCTTTAACGGCATCATAAATAATGTCTAACACTATTCCGGTTATTTGCTGCTCTAGCTGTAAAAGTTCAAGTTGTTTTCTTTGAGGAATTTTTTCACGAACGGCAGCCGATTTTATAATTTGCATATTTTGCACTTCATCAGGGTGTAGGCGTGCGTAAAGGCTGTGGGCTATACCCACTGCGGCAATACGTTCACGGTGACTGCCCTGATAATTTTTTGCTCGGTTAAACATTTCTATAAGGTTGCTAACGCAGCGACAACTAATGCCATTAATAATTTCTTCTTTGCTACAAAAGTGGTTATAAACCGTACCCTTAGAGTATTCAATCTCTGCGGCAACTCGATCCATAGTCAGGTTTTGCAGGCCTTCCTCACGCAATATTTTCTGTGCGGTATCTAGAATGAGCTGCTCACGCTCAAATAACTCTCTTTGTTTTCGAGTCAATTGCCTGCTTGTGGCTGAAATGGCTGAATTTTTCATGGCGATAGAATATGACGGAATGTCAAAAGATGTCAATATGTTTGTTAATTAGACACGCGTATTAAATTGATGTTTCTGTTTTCGTCCTTAATATAAACCATGTTAGAATGTCTAACTTTTTGTTTTAAAAGAAAAAATATGCAATACAGTTTTAGTGATCTAGCCTTCGCTCATGGAAAACCTAAGACGAAAGGTCGTCTAAAAGTACTAAATACAGACTTTCGTGTCGACGAAATTATGCCAATTCAAATGACTGGGGAAGGTGAGCACCTGTGGCTTAAGATCGAAAAAGATGGTTCAAATACAGACTGGGTCGCACAACAACTGGCAAAATTTGCGGGTGTTAAATCGATGGCGGTTAGTTATGCCGGCATGAAAGACCGGCATGCGGTAACGACTCAATGGTTTAGTCTTCATTTACCCGGCATGGATGATCCTGATTTTTCTGATTTGCAAACAGATGAATTCAGAATTTTACAACAGATACGCCATAATAGAAAACTTAAGCGGGGAGCGTCATCCGGTAACCGATTTCAAATTCGTATTACTCATTTAGAAGGTAATATCGAATCGCTGGAAGAGAAACTCCAGATAATAAAAAAAGAAGGCGTGCCTAATTATTTTGGAGAGCAACGTTTTGGTCGTGAAATGGGCAACTTGACGAAAGCGGAAAAAATGTTTAATCGGGAAATAAAAAAGCTAAAAAAACAACATCGTGGTTTGTATTTATCTTCAGCACGTTCGTGGATTTTTAATCAAATTTTATCAATACGAATTCAGCAAGATAACTGGTTATCGCCAATGCCGGGTGAGGTATATATGTTGAATGCAAAATCGGCCTGTTTTACAGGTCAGCACCAGGAAAATAGTGAAGAAATTAGGCGGCGTTTATTAGATAAAGAAATAAATTTAACGGCAAGTTTGTGGGGTGAAGGTGAAAGTCTGGCAATGCATGATGTACTTGAACTGGAAAAGTTGGTCGCTGCCGAATATAAGCATTTAGCAGAGGGGCTTGAATTAGCGAGGTTAAAGCAGGAGAGACGTTCTTTAAGGTTGGTGCCAGAAAAGCTAAACTGGGAAATCAACGATGATGCATTGAATATAATGTTTGAGTTGCCTACAGGTGCTTTTGCTACAATGGTATTACGAGAATGTATAGAGGTTCCGAATTAGCAGTGAGTTAATATATAATTAAAGGCCTATAAACGTAGAGTTAATTCCTATGTGAACTTGCATTTTTTCAGGTTCTCAAGCAATTCCACATACTGATCTGCAGGACGAGGCGGGCTCCAGTAATAGCCTTGTCCATAGTCTACGCCAAGTTTTTTTATTTTTTCTAACTGTTCTTTGGTTTCAATTCCTTCGGCAACCAGTTTAAGCCCCAGGCCTTTAGCAAGGCCATATATTGCATTTATAATCGCCATGTCATCTGAGTCATGTAATATTCCATCGGTAAATGATTTATCAATTTTTAATATATCTATCGGTAAACGTTTTAAATAAGCAAGTGAGGCATAACCGGTTCCAAAATCATCAATAGATATTTTAACTCCCATTTTGTGTAACTGATTAAGTATTGATTCTGCCTGGTTTTCATTTTTTAACAGGGTGCTTTCTGTTAATTCGAGTTCAATATGTGAAGCATCTAGATGATGTTTATGTAATGTTTCCTGCAATACGGTTACTAAATCCTGTTCTTTAAACTGACGTGCAGATACATTGATAGATATATTGGTGACTGGAATATTTTCTTCTTGCCATTGTTTAAACTGTTTACAGGCTTTTTCAATAACCTGTTGTCCCAGTTGAATGATTAAGCCGGTTTCTTCCGCAATGGGTATAAACTCATCAGGTGGCACTATGCCCTGTTGGGGGTGATTCCAGCGAACCAGTGCTTCAATGCCACTGGCTATACCGGTTGCCAGGTTTATTTTAGGTTGGTAGAAAACAACCAGCTCATCATTATTCAATGCAAGGCGTAAATTATTTTCGAGCTCTAATCTTCGCCTTGCCTGTCTACCTAAGTCGGGTGAATAAAATTCGTATATATTTCCTCCCTTTTCCTTTGCACGATAAAGTGCTGCATCTGCATGGCTTAATAAGCTGCCAATATCGGTGCCATCTTGAGGGTAAATACTGACACCAATACTGGCTTTTATACGAATATCCTGATCCATTATGGTCATGCTGTGTTCAGTGGCATGGGAGAATTTAGCTGCCATCAAACCCACATCTTCCAGATGTTGTATGTTTTCAATAATTAAATTAAATTCATCACCCCCGCTACGTGACAGGGTGTCCGTATCTCGTATTGATTTTGATAAACGGCTGGCAACTGACTGTATAACCTTATCACCATTATTATGCCCGAGAGTTTCATTTATTAGTTTAAGGTTGTCTACATCCATCATAAATAATGCGAGCATGGTTTTATTGCGATGTGCACGTAGCGTCGCAGATTCTAGTCTATCCAGTAACAGGGTGCGATTTGGTAATCCTGTCAGAGAGTCGTGAAATTCAAGTCGCTTTACTTTTTGTCGGTTTTTCTCGCTTTGTACAATTCGTTTTACTCGTTGCTTAAATACAGACCAGTTAATGGGTTTTGTTACATAATCAATAGCGCCGGCATTAAACGCATTATTGACAGAAACATCATCATCCAAAGAGGTGATAATCAGCACGGGGGGAGGGTTGGATACCTGGTAAGTGATTTCTTTACAGGCGGTAAGGCCGTCCACTTCGGGCATTACCAGGTCAAATATGGCAAGATCATAAGTAAACTCGCGACATAACTCGATTGCTTCCATGCCTGAGCGAGCTTCAGTTACATCATAATTGTCTTCTGACAGAATATGGCGAAGGAGAAGTAAAATTGATGGGTCATCGTCAGCAATTATTATATTGCCGGATTTAGGAGAAGAATCATCCATAGTTATGAAGAATCATGCATAGTTATAAGGGTATATCCAGTCAAAATGATTTATAAAATAAGGTTAGCACATGAATTTCAAATTGCTTAATGATCAGGCATTTTCGGCTGTTTAAATGACCGGTTGTGCCTTTACAAAGGGGCTAACGTTATATTACAAAACTATTGATTAATAATTGACCAGTGAACTGTATGAAGTTTGTTGTGAATTTGTTGCCATTTTCAGTAAAAATGAAACAAAACCTCTCAACTTGCTTGGTTAGAATAGAATTGCGGGTTATCATTGCAAACTAGAGTTTTCAACCATTAGCCCTTATATTGGGGCAAACTATTTAATAAGATTAAGAATGAATCCAAATTTCCTGGAATTTGAACAGCCCATCGCCGAGTTAGAAGCCAAAATTGAAGAGCTTCGTTATGTTGGAGATGATACTGAAATCAATATAGGTGAGGAAATTACTCGCCTGCAATCAAAGTGTAAAAACCTCACAGAGTCCATTTTTAACAAACTGACATCCTGGCAGACATCCCAGTTGGCAAGGCACCCTCAGCGGCCTCATACACTGGACTACATAGACCGAATTTTCACTGATTTTGAAGAGCTGCATGGGGATCGTGCTTTTGCTGATGATAAGGCGTTAGTGGGTGGTATTGCCAGGCTTGAAGGTAAACCGGTAATGGTTATTGGGCAACAAAAAGGCCGGGATACGAAAGAAAAAATTCGTCGTAATTTTGGTATGCCTCGCCCTGAAGGTTACCGTAAAGCCTTACGTCTGATGAAGATAGCGGAACGTTTCAAGATGCCGGTTGTTACTTTTATAGATACACCAGGTGCCTATCCGGGAATTGGCGCGGAAGAACGGGGTCAGTCTGAAGCAATTGCGCGTAATCTATTTGAAATGGCCGCTCTTAAAACGCCAATTATCTGTACAGTAATTGGAGAAGGTGGTTCCGGTGGCGCGCTTGCGATTGGTGTGGGTGATCGGGTTATGATGCTCAAATACAGTACCTATTCCGTTATTTCGCCAGAAGGCTGTGCTTCTATTCTCTGGAAGAGTGCGGAACGTGCGCAAGATGCGGCTGAGGCGTTGGGGATTACCTCTGATCGTCTGCTGGAGCTGGGTCTGATTGATCAAATTGTAGATGAGCCCCTGGGAAGCGCCTACCGAGATGTAGATACTACCGCACGTAACATTCGCCAGGCGCTGAAAGAAAGCCTGGATAACCTGAATCAGATGGGAACAGATAAATTGCTTGATGCCAGATATCAGCGTCTCATGAGCTATGGCGAATACTCAGAATCGTAAGCTGAGCGCTGAATATCTGACTCAGCATTTAACAGGGCTTGTAAAGCAAAATAATATAAAAACCTGGTGTCTGGCCTACAGTGGTGGCGTTGATTCTCAGGTTTTATTGCACCTGTTATATCTTACAAAACTAAATGTAAAGGCTGTGTATATTGATCACGGCTTACAGGCACAATCAGCCGACTGGGCTGAGCATTGTAAACAACAGTGTAAGTTGCTCAATATACCGTTTCAAATTATTAAAGTTGATGCTCGCTCTACCCAGGGTGAAAGTCCGGAAGCGGCTGCACGAACTGCCCGTTATGCGGCACTTAAAACGTGTATTCTACATGATAGCTGTCTGTTAACAGCTCAGCACCTGGATGACCAGGCTGAAACTGTTTTATTGCAACAATTGCGAGGAGCAAGTGCCGCTGGATGTGCGGGTATGCCTGAAATAGCCAGGTTTGGAAAAGGCTGGCATGCGCGACCATTATTAAATGTTTTGCAAAGCAATATATTAAACTATGCGCAAAATAATAATTTATGCTGGGTAGAAGATCCTAGTAATCAGCAAATTAATTATGACCGTAATTATTTGCGCCATTCAATCATCCCCGGTATTCAACAACGTTGGCCGGCTTTCAATAAAATATTATCAATATTTGCAAGGCAACAGGCAGAAAATGCACAACTTTTGGATGTGTTGGCGGAAAAAGATTTAAAGCCATCATTAGTAGAAGAAAATTGTTTAGATATTAATCAGTTAAATATAATTGAAGATGCGCGTTTAAGAAATGTATTACGTTTCTGGTTTAAAATTATGCGTTACCCCATGCCATCAAGAGCCGTGTTAGAACAAATAGTGCTGCAAATAAAAAATACCTCCCATGATTCTGCTGTGCTAGTTAATTGGGCGAATGTTGAAGTCAGGCGTTTCAGAGATAAGTTGTATTGTTTAAAAAAAATTTCCCATGATGCATCACAAGTTTATAGTTGGGATGTTAAGGAAGTTTTGTCTTTAACTTCTATTGAAAAAAAAATTACGCTTAAAAAATTTAAAGTAGATAACCATGATGCTCCATTTTTTTTAAGTGCTGATATTTTAACGCAGGGAGTTAGTGTTCGTTTCAGGCAGGGTGGTGAAAAAATCAAACCTGCGGGTAGAAATGCTAATCATGATTTAAAGTCGTTATTTCAGGAAGCGGCAGTACCAACATGGCAGCGAGACAGAGTGCCTTTGTTATATGTGGGAGATGAGCTGGTTGCGGTTGTTGGGTTTTGCCTGGCAGATGATTTTGCGGTTAAAGGTGAGGGCGTGTTGCCTGTTTTGATTTGATCGGAAGCGGTTACTGGTGCAGTTATTTATACAAAATTGTAAAAATTATTGTCCCGGGTTAAGCTGCACCGCATCAAGCTGAACACCTAATGTCCCCCTGGGAACCATCAGGCTTATCTGCTCATCATCACGTAAAATTTCAACATTGGTATAGCTACCAATTTCTCCTTGTATAGTGGCTGTTCTAATGTCAGACCAGTTTAATATTTGTTTATCATCATAAAACAAAATTACATCATCAGCTTGAAAGCCAGAAGATTCAGCCGGTGAGCCAGACATTACGGAACTCACTTTTACCCGATTGTTCTGGCCGCTAACATATAAATATTTGTCGTATGCTTCATCACCCATTTCTGAGCGTAATGAAATTTTGTTTTTATTTAATTCACGTAGCTCTATACTATATTGTCGTCTTGTTGTGCTGCTGGAGCGTTGAATCAGGTTTTGTAGTTCAAGGCGTCTAAAATCCTGTTGACTTAAACGGCGAAGTATATCATCTGCAATGTCTGCGTTAATGCCAGAAGCAAGCAAGTTTTCTTTGTTAGGTGATACAGGTGTGTTTGCTTTCTTATTACGGGGTAAGTTTTCTGGCTTATTCTGTTTATTGTTCTGGCTTAAAGTTTCAATTTTATCTTGATTGTTTTGTAAAATGTTAACCTGGTGTTGAAGCACTTCAATTTTTAATTGAAGTGCTTCAATCTGGTACTCTAAATCATCAGGTTGTGCCAGTGTTTGAAATGGGTTGTTACTGTTTTCATGAATGCTCTGTGAGTCTGTTTCACTTGCGGATTTATTTGAAGCAAGAAAAACATGACTAACGTTACCCAGGTAACCAGAAAAAAAACCGGCTATTATTGCAATGCTTATGGTTGTTAGGTGTGGTTTCATGGGTGATGAAATAACTAATACGTTATAGAATTCAGTTTGTTCATCTATTAGTAATTGAATTAGCCATTATTTTTTATAGCGCATTCAGATTCTGACTTAAGGCCCATTTTTTTCATTAATATTTTAGGTGGGCAAAATCCAGTGAATGAACTTTGAAAACAATTAAAACCGATAAACAAAGTAAACCAGGTCCAGTTAGGGTGATGAAATATTGCTAATAAAGAGGTCAGCATAACCATGGTGCCACCAAGTGCAAATAGTGCTCGTTCAATTGTCATAATAATTTCTCCAGTTTGTAATCATATAATTATTGACTGGCACTCCATTGCCAAAGTCTAAAAAATAAAGGGGTTAAAGTTTTTGTTTTATACAAAATCAAATTTCTTTTAATGTTTTATTTTGTTCCGATCTGCCCACATATTAGATGCGAATTCTAATGCCTGCCCAGGCGTCTCTGCTTTATTTAACAGGCGTAAAGCGATTGCTGTTGTGCCAACAATAGCGGCTTCAGCATATTCATCGGTTTCCTCACCGCGCCAGAAGAGGCCAAGTCTGTTCTCATCGAGACTCGTTTCTTTTACATGACGGCGTTCAAATATTGCGGGCCATTCTTCATCCCATGTTTTACCATCAATGGCATAAGATACGGTGCATTTCGTATCCGGGTTTCGTTCAACTTCACCGGCTTCACCTTTAAACACGGCAATCTGTTCTTCACCCATAAGATTTGCAGCATGTTGATGCACAGACTGATAACCCGGGTGAAAAATAGCCTGAATTGAATAGGGGGCCTGTAGTGGATTAATCATCCGGCCGACGGTGTGAATCGGCGAGCGTAAACCTAAAAATGGACGTAATTCGATTATATCTTTTAAACGCTCACTGATTGTTTGAATAGGCATATAACAAAAATTATTCTTTTCTATCTGCTGCTTCGCATGATCAAGGGTAGTGCTGGTTTCTATACCCAGTGGCTTTAATGCTTCAGATGTATACATACGGCCGGGAGTATGGCCTTCAGCACCATGCATACACACTTTTACGCCATTATCAGCGAGTAATAATGCACTAAGAACATACCAGGGAGAGTGACGGCGTTTACCCGCATAGGACGACCAGTCGAGGTCTGCATAGGACTGCTTATCCTGTTTCAGAAAGTGGCGAATAGCACGTACAAAACCTGCTACCTCTTCTGGTGTTTCTTCTTTAACCCGTAATAGCATTAAAAAAGCACCAAGTTGTTCTGCTGTCACTTCATCTTCTAAAACCATGCTCATAGCTTCAAAGGCTTCTTCAGTCGTTAAGCCGCGGGAACCGTTTTTGCCTTTGCCTAGTATGCGAATAAAAGGTGCAAATGGATGTTCTTCTTGCATAGAATTCTCGAAAAATCGTAGTTTGGGGTATTCTAATGACTATTGGGCACAATATAAACCCATTAGAAGAAGGTAATATAGTGTATAAGTCTAATATTTCAAAGGCGCGTATTGAATTTAATGATTTTAGTTAAACCATGTTAAACCATATAGATCAGTAGAATGACAAAACCAATTACTGCAGCCAGTGGCACTATATAGCCCATCCAGTCATTCATGTTGCCCTTGGGAGCATTTGCAACCGCATGTTTCATGCGGGGGTAAATAAAAATTATCATACCGATGAGTAAAGCGGCACTACCAATTGCAAGCCAATCCATATAAATCTCTTATAATATCTATGAGTAAAAACAACACGCCCCGGATGTCCGGGGCGTGAAGGTGTTAAAGCTGAGTAGCTGCGGAGAAATTAGTCATCACCACCAAAAACGCCAAGTATGTGCATTAGCGCCTGAAACATGTTCAGCAGAGACAGGAACAGGCTAGCAGTAGCCATGATATAGTTAGTTTCGCCGCCATGGATGATTGAAGATGTTTCATATAGAATAAATCCACTCATCAGCATTACAATTGCGCCACTACCCACAAGACTTAAAACAGGCATTTGCAGGAATATATTAGCAAGAGCGGCAACGATGACGACCAGCATACCTACCATAAGGAAACCGGCCATAAAGCTGAAATCTTTACGTGTAGTGAGTGCATATCCTGAAAGACCTAGAAAAATCACCCCTGTGCCACCCAGTGCAGTAGATACAATGCTAGGGTTAACAGCCAGGTAGTAGTTCAGCATGGGGGCCAGGCCCAGGCCTAATAGTCCAGTAAAGGCAAATATAACAGGAATACCGGCTGTGGAATTAGCTGTTCGCGGCAGTACAAACCAAAGTAGAACAATAGCGGCAATGGTCGCAACTAGCGAAGCGCCGTGCCCAAGGTTTAGAGACATACCGATAAAAGCCATTACACCACTAAAAACCAGTGTTAGTGAGAGCAACATATATGTATTTTTCAATACTTTATTAGTTGCAAGAATCGACTCCTGAGAGCGGCTCATTGAGATATTAGGATTGTTCATTGATCTTCCGTACATTAAGTTATTAAGTTAGATGTTAGATTAACACTGTCATTGTGACAAGGTAAAGCAAATATTAGTTCCATAAATTTATACAAGGGACTGGTTTTACAAAGAATTTTCATGTATTCTACCGCCCCTCGACGCAATGCGCTTGAACCTGGAGAGGTGGCAGAGTGGTCGAATGCACTGGTCTTGAAAACCAGCGTCGGTTTATCCCGA